>Ga0115008_10001314_pt1 | contig 19888 bp, 10 predicted proteins | sample FraStrMetagenome_FD_87164 | JGI IMG/M metagenome (GOLD analysis project Ga0115008, IMG submission 87164) | Marine eukaryotic phytoplankton communities from Arctic Ocean - Fram Strait ARC3M Metagenome | ecosystem: Environmental > Aquatic > Marine > Oceanic | place: Fram Strait | collected...
CTGTGTGCTTAGTTTTGTCTAATTTAGTATTCTTCTATATGATATTGTTCTGCCAAAAGTACGTGCGAAGGGGAGTATATTCCCCTCCAGCCATTAAGGGATATGTGGTAAATGTTTGGAACACTGACTACCTTCTCTGGATTCGGGATCATAAAGAACCGCGTATGTCACTTGAATGAAATTTATAGGACGAATTTTTGTTTTTCTAAATTCTGTTTTACCACGTTGGCAATATTGTCAGTTCGCGGCTTCAAAGGGAAAATCGTATCCTCAGTTCGCTTTTTGGAGAAATTTGTTTTCTTGATAAGTGTGTTGACTGCTCGGATTTTGACATCTTCAATCTTCAGAACTCAGAACATAAACGCGTAAGTTCTTCGTATAAGAGTGAGAAAACTGCATTTTCGAGTTTCATAATCAAAAAAACTATTGTTCAGACCTGCTGTCTCCGTTAGCGCACAAATACCTCGTACAAGAGTAGAAGTTAATAAAATAAAAGCATACCAGTTTAAAAAAATACCAGCAGAATAGTGGACACACGTCCCTTATCCCAGTGCTAGCAAATATTCACTCATAGACGCTCAATAAAAATGTGCTTCACGAAATCGCGGCAGTCAAGCTTTACGTCCCTCACAGGCAGCGAAAGCAACGTCGAGATTGTTAATGCCAGCGAGGCTTGTATATCGTTCGATCCTAGTAGTCTTGTGGAAACGGTTGTTGTGAAGAGTCAGCAGGGAGGCAACGAAAGAGATAATGTAAAGGGATATACATGCAGCCATGACGTTGTCGCGTCGAACAAGTCGGTGCCGAACGAGACGGTGTTGCGTCGTTCGCAGACAAAGTCTCTACCGCCTGATGTCGACGATGGAGAAATCGATAATAGTCAGACGTCGGTCGGTGATTCTTCGGTATCGCGTGTCATTAAACGGCGAAGGAAAAAGAGGACACAAAAGCCTGGAGTGACGGCAAAGAATAGGCCTCGCCATTTTGTCAAACATAATTACCATGATCATATGAATGATATGGAGAGCGATCACGACCCATCGGGAGAGGCGGAGAAGAGGAAGAAAGGAGGGGTAATTATTCCGTTCCCCTTTAAGTTTCACCTCGTTCTCAATCAGATGAACGAGGATGGTTTGACAGATGTTTTATCTTGGCAGCCTCATGGTCGTGCTTTTCGCATCCACGATATCAAGAGATTTGTGGAAGAAGTAATGGGACAGTATTTCGGTCACAAGAAATTGACTAGTTTTCAGCGGCAACTGAATCTTTATGGATTTGAGCGAATTACAGTAAGTTCCGTAGAGTTTATTTTTATACGTGTTGCATAGTTGCAAACGTTCTAACTCCATTCGTAATTATAACAGCATGGTCAGGATGAAGGTTCGTATTACCATGAGCTATTCCTTTTCGGAAGAGAGTTTCTCTGCCATAGCATGGTTAGGAAGAGAATTAAAGGCACTCGTTACAAAGCCTCAAGTCATCCCGAATCTGAACCCGATCTATATTCTTATCCATTTGTTAACATGAAAACAACAGCAAAAGCGAAGGGTATACCATCTACGATAATTACGAATGTAGAAATTTCCATGTTTGGGAAAGTGCCTCAACACAGCAGTCAAGAAATCAAGGAAGCTGTGACTGCCTCTACTAATCAATATGAAAGCTCTTCTTACGGTCGTGGAGATTATTTCCATCATTTAGAGAACCACATATATCCTAGATGTGCGTCGAATCAGAATAATTACAGTCAATATGGCGCCTCGACTTATTCTGAGCTATTTAGCTACAGAGGAGTGCAGGCTATGTCTTCGCCTCACGCCTTGAACTCGAATCACCATACTCTTCCAATGAGGTTTTTGGAGGAACCGAATCATCAAAAGCCAAACACTTCGAACTCATATTCTATGAATCAGCCCTCGTTGCAAGTTTCAAGTTCGTCGGCTTGTAACAACTACACCCATTTTATTGGTAACAGACTGCAAGCTACGCATCAATGTAACGCTGGGTTCATGTCAAAATACGTTGAACAAAGAGATAAGTTTGGTCCCAACTCAGAAAAACACGAGATCACAGGTTGTAGTGGAGCGTCGCGTGATCAGGCAGGGTATGATACCCTTAGCGAGGAGTTGCAATTGTTTGCCCAAATGTACGGAGAAGATGTATGTGCCCGAGGAAAACATGGATATCTGACTAGATAAAGCGTTTGTGCGCACAAACAAGTTTTTGTTGGTAATCTTTAGAGAAATACATTTGTATGTTCACACGGCTTATTTTTTTTTAATTAAAAAAGATTTTTGTAAAACGATTCATCACAACTGCTACCACATCGTTGATCAGAAATATCTTTAAACTACCCTTAGACTCAAAATTGTTCATGAGTGTACACAGAAAGATGTAACGAATTAGATCTTAATATGAACTATCGGTAGATCGTAACTGCCAAGAATTATATCGGCCAATACTAGATCCTTGCAAGAAACGTTGAATAGCGCGATACAGTGCCGGCAGTCTTATTACACGCATCCTTCTGTATGTAATATTTTGAAGTACTGTACTTTGTATTGAGAAGGGCAGTTAGCGATAAAAGTAAAAAAAGGTGACACCGGTAATTCGTTTGTAGGAAATGCGCGGTAAGAGAGAAGGTGATATCGTAAATTCTAAATTCGTAAATTCTCATTCGGATGATTTGATGATTTGGCATTTCTGATTTGAGCATGGTTCGCATGTTCCACTAAAATTCGTAAAAAATTCAAGTTACGATTACGTACACACACGACATCGAACTCTCACTTCGCTCTCCCTCTCTCTGTCACATAAATGAAATCCACAGAAATCCAAGCGCAACACACAATGGCACAACAACGAGACCATTTCACGCCTCAACCCAATCGCACACCAATATAAACCAGCAATATCCTGAATGCGTTCCGAGTTGGTGTCATGACGGTGCAGCGAGCTCGCTTATGCTTCTGCAATCTCACAAATTCTAGTTTTTGGTAGAGTTTGGCGATTTTCAACCGATGTATCTTTCACGTTCAACTCGTTGAATTCTGTCGCTAATTTTGATACTTTGCGTTAATGAAATTTCATGACACGCATCGCAAAGAATATCAGGCTGGGAATATAAGGTGATAACGCAACAAATCCAAAATAGCATGAATTGTAACATACTATCTGAAGAATTATCATCCGTTTGCGCTGATGTCAAACACGACTACTCGTCCGAATTCCTATTTGCGTCATGAATACCGATGACACGCACTGCAAAGAATTTCAGGCTGAGAATATAATATGATAACGCAACAAATCAAAAATAGCATGAAAATTGAAACATTCCGTCTGACGAACTATCATCCGTTTTCGCTGATGTCAAACACGACTACTCGTCCGAATTCCTATTTGCGTCATGAATACCGTGTGGCCGCCAGAGCATCGACAAGGCGTCAGCAAATTGGAGGGAGGAATAAGAACTGAAAATGACGACGACAGAATTATCTCTCTTACGTACTTAATTGCAAGCATTACGAAAAGAACAAATTACCCATTACTCGACAATACTCATAAAACTTAAGATCCAACGACTGGAACGAAAAATTAAGTAATTGTGAAGGTAAGCACCTAATTTCGGAAGGAGACTTAAGATAGGCTCATTTGAATGCAGACCTAATTATGCCGGGAATCGTGATGTGCTTCGTATAAGTGCAGGCAGATGTTTGACATGGATGCAATGACAACACTCAATGGCGAAAGTCACCATTCCACACACTTTGTATCAACGCCGTTCCAATAAATACGAGTACATGCATCAATAGATTAAGTGCACCAAACGCAACGCCCTGAAAACTTGGTGAGAAGAAAATTTATCTGTCCTACTACGTGACTGAACCACAGTCTTGTCGTGATAATGTTAGAACATGCTTCTCCATCTGTGGTACGCTCAATGACATGTCCTGATAATAGGCATACCTTCTCCCAGATTGAATGAGATGGAAATAGATGATTGGCATTAGCATGAATACCATGAACAACTTAATTTTTAGTTCTAACGTGCCATCAACTCATACTCGTAACTTTTTCAAAAAACAACAGAGCAATCGTACCATTTGACTCATTTGATATTACTCATTCTGGAAGGAAAACAAAAGTTACAATCAACATGAAATCGTTTCCGTCCACCATCCGCACGCAAATAATTGCTTTTTTACTGGCACACATCGCCAACACTACCACGGCGTTTTTACCTGGAGGACAGGGCAGCCCAGAAATGGAGGCCCTCACACGTCCTCCACAGCAACCGGATATGAATGTGCTGTACCGTGACTTACTCTCGAGTAAAAATCAGTCCGATTTGTTTTTACCCCCGTGGCTCAAACTCATCCCTCAGGACGATGAAGAAACGCGACTTACGCGTGAGTACCACAATGCGTTCTGTGGTCGGGATTCCAGTGACATTCCGGATTACTGGTATAACAATCAGATTCATACTTTTGGAAATACTGGTATCTTTGGTGCCTTTCATGCTCTTTGTGCGCCGCTGGCTACGAAGATTATCGATCGTGCTGCATACGATGGCGTGAATATTCGCTCGGATATATCGCAAATGCTTCATAAGAGGTTGAAAAAGCGTGGTGCAAAAGTATTGGATTTGTGTTGTGGTGTCGGTATGAGCACCCGTGCCCTGCAAGATGCATTTGTGGATGCTGATGTGGTTTTGGGCATTGATTCTTCTCCAGAGATGATTGGTATGGCGCGGGGTCTAACTCGTGCGGAGTTTGTAACAGGGAAAGTGCAGCGTGTGTTGTTTGCCCTCTGGAATTACATCCAGGGTCACGTCGGTGTGAACTTGCCAATAGGCATTCCCCATACATTTTCACGTTCTATGACTGGTGATTCTGCCTATATAAAAAACGACGTGGGCGAGAAAGTGAGCAGGAATAACAACCAGGTAGTAGCACAATATGCCAAAGGCAACGCAGAGCATACCGTTCTTCCGGATCAGTCCTTCGATTTAATTACAGTCATGTTTGCTTTTCATGAGGCGCCAAAGTTTGGACGATATAAAATTTTACGAGAGATTCGTCGCCTTTTAAAGCACGGAGGTTCGCTCGCGGTAGTTGATATTTCACCGGAGTATAATCCAAGCGAACCAATGTTGGCAGGTGAGCCGTATGTGTTGAATTATCAACGCGAAATTATGGATCAAATGGCGAACGTGAAAGGATTTTCGAAAAAGGAATATCACAGTATTGTGCCGGGTCACGTTGGTATTTGGTTGTTTGAGAGGCATGTGAAACCTTTCTCTCGTGTGGTTTCTGTTTAGATTGTGACTTGTCACTACACCTGTTTAGAGAAGGTGGTTTGTATCATTTTGAAGAGTACAATATAGAAGAAGAAAATCATGTAGAATGGTACAGTCATTTCGGACGAATACACGATTTGGATGTTTTCGATTATCGCCTGATCAGGGAAATGACGATGACGTTTTATTCATGTGTAAGTAGATAGAAAGTAATGAATTGAATAGAACAGTTCGAAAGAAGTTCACGCGAATTTACTGTGTTCTATTAGTACTTTTGTTCCAGATTCTTTCATCCCACTCTCGGACCAAGTTGGGTATGCATGATAGCGGAGGAGGATTACTTGTGCACAGGCTGATGTAACGTAGCTTCATTTTTCGTATGTGTATTGTACAACGCGGGCTTTCATTGAAACGGAGGAATGCAAAAGATTCAATACTAACTATGTAATGGAGTCAATATCCTAAAAAATTAAGAATGATTGTTATAACTAATTTGAACTTTCTTGAGATATAATTGATTATGGTCTAATGCTCCTAACTATTTCCATCATAAAACTAAGCTTACCCGTGAATATGAACTGTCTGAAGTAAAGTATCGAAAACAAGTACACTAATTATTTTCAACTGTATACTTTTTCTTTTTAATGTCTACCCTCGTTGCCCAAATGGATATAGTAGAAATAAGAACTAAATATATAATGATACACAGTCTTTAAAGATTCACACACGATATCACCTAACCTAGGTTTCCTCGTCAGAAGCGACCTCAAGACTTAATCTAAGATGGCATCACAAAATACAAACTGAACTCCCAAGCAAAAAGAAAAGTTACTACGTAACAAAATTTTTATTATTTGCATTTTTTCGTAAACTACACATTATTGGCTCTGCGGAACGCTTGTAAACGACTCACGATGTCCCTTATTTGGTCCAGAGCTTACAAACACTAGCGGTCGGTATTCTTCATCTTTATGCATCAACGCACTGTGTTCATATCTCTTCACCATGGACGCTTTTCCTTGAAGGCGAGCATACGTTATGTCACAGATCTTATCGCTATTAAAAATCTTCCATTGCTTCCCATTGAATTGCTCCCAGAATGGAATTATATCTTGATAGGCAACAAAATTAACGAACGCATATCCTCTATTACATTCATTTTTAAAATCAATTGGAAGATAAAAGAAATCAAGAATCATACTATCAAAACCGCTCTCTTTTAATTCATTCAACAGCATTGTCCTCGTGTATTTATTGGGTATGTTCTTTACCATGAGCGAAGTACGCGTGTCTTGGCCAGATTTTATCATTTGCAGATTCAGTTGTAAGTTGCTATCATCTTGTGACCTTGAGTTCCGCGTCCCTGAACGACGACTGCCGAAAGTTTCGTTGCTGCAAACACTACCCACATCGTATGCGTTTGGATACATAAATCCACCACCCCTGGGACTACCACCGGGGGAATGGTGAGGCGACATATGAGCTGAACTCATTCCACCCCTATAGCTGTTCGTTGGAATTGCTCTTGGTGCGCTTCCCCCACCTAGATCATATTGCATTTGCCCGTGAGATTGGGACACAGGAACTGGAACATAGTAAACTTGGCCATCCGGGCCAATAAGCATATGTGTCTGTGTCTGTTGCTGACTCGAACTGCCATACATATTTAACGGGCTATCAGAACCCGATGGAGGCATACTCATTAGGGGAGGAGTTCGCGGAGGAGTGGGCGGGAAAGGAATAGGACTCCCGTTCAAAGTCATTGTTGTGGCAGGACTGTGGGATCGACTATTTATGTTCACTGTGGTTCCATAGGGTCCGCTAACATTTTGCATGTTGCTATGAATATTGGGCGCATTTCCATTCACAAATTGATGAGCAGTCTCGCTCCCAGAACGCCATTGAGAAGTAAGTTGAATCAGGTCTTTTGCAAGCTTCCTCTCCTTAGATGACAATGGTGCAACAGAAATATTAATTGGTGGCAAATTTGGATGTGACATCGTCTTAAGCTCTAATAGTGCTTGCTTCGAGTCGTTCACATCGTAAAATTCAACCGCAAAACATTCTTCACCACTCGGAAAAACTTGTTGATTGAGAGAACGCAAAGGACCTGAATAATACGTGAAACAAGAGTAATAAGTTTGTGAAATGAGAAAAGAAAGTGACCATTTTTCATGAAACCTTACCATAGCTACTCAAAATTTGATTTAATGTCGTCTCATCCAGCAATAAATTACTATTCGGAGAATATATGTCGTGGTTTGTAGTAATGAGAAGACGGGTCTCATCAACGCCCATTGCTTCCGTACAAAACCGAATTCTAGGCTCCACCAAAGTTTGGTCCATCAAGCGACTTGCTAAATGATTCGCAGCATATTGGGCGCTTTGTAGATTTACATAGGACAAGAATATCACGCCCCTAGAAACAGCGAATTCTGATCGAAAATATTCTAGATTTCCAAAACCTTCACATACGACTCGAATTGACTTCTCTACTGTTGGTCTACAATTCAACAAAATAGCCAAACAGCGACTAGGTTTCACACCTGGCCCTGGATTTCTCAAAAATGGAGCTAGCTGAACTTCAGTTGACTGTTTAGTAAACAAATCAGCTTCTTCGCGCGTTTGTTTTACGCGACGGTTTTGGAAGGGGTCTATCGCAGCATTTGGTGCGACAACATCAAAATTGGGAGGGGCGGAGCCAGTACCAGACCCACGTCCTCCATCTCTCTCCTGCATATATTTCAAAACTGCACCTTGCATACCTCCACCACCAAAGTTGGAGCCGTAGATTCCTCCAGATCCATTGTTAATTTGAACTCCAGACGATCCTGTCTGAAGTCTGCCGAGCCTATCATCTTCGACATCATTTCCAAACGGTTCTTTAACGAGCAATCCAACGTTGGGGTTTGTATTGTTAACATAACTTTCAATCCCCACACTTTTCATTCCATCAAAATCGTTTCCACCATCGCCAATCGACGTTTGAGAAAATATTCTACCAGATAAATCACCATTACCGTCTAATGTAGAGTACATTCCTGATTGACCACCGTGCATGGAACTTGTTGTCGCTACATCATGATGATTGCTCAATACAAATTGTCGACCCGAAAATTGACCTAAATGTTCCAGCGACGTTGTAATGCCATCAATATCGTTGGAACTTGAACGAGGCAATCTCCTAGCCGCATATCGGCTCTGCCTCTGAAAGTTATCAAGCTCTCCTCCACCACCATGTTGCTGATATAGATCAGTTCCGAGACCTTGCGATGGACCCCTACTACTGAAGAGTAAACCACCTGCATCACTTCCAACGCGATACGCGCCATTAACTAAATTTCCACCAGCATAACTATCTTCTATGTTGCTTGCAAGACCTTCGCCAACCGCTTCAACTAACCTGTTATAGCTTCTACTCCTGCCCTGCTGGCTTTTACTGTCGTTATGCTCTCCATTGCTACGATTGACAAACCCTGGCGGACCCCCACCATTGTCACTGTGTGCTCCTCCTCCATTTTGCTGCAGGGACATTTGTGCTGCAAAGGTTGAAGCGAGTTGTTGGTCGCTATCATCTACTCCGGCATCTGTAGTTGACATAAGTATTATCTAAATTTACGCCAAAGAGACGTGATTACTTTTTTGGAATATAATTATAATGGTGAGATTTCGTGATGTGGTGTGATGACGAGGATGTGATAAGACCGTTTGAGGTAAAGACTTTTGTCACTGATGTTTTGAGGACAAAATATTTACGCCGAAAATGATCGCTGGAATTGGTTGGCGTGGGTTGATCCAGGATACATACAAATCTTCCACGTGTATGTTACGTAACGTGAAATTTATCAAATTAGTTAACGTGTGTTGGCAAAGATTTTTCTGTTGTTCTCCGTTTTAAGAAAACACCTGCTTCTTTTCACTTCAAAAATGTTATGATTCCAAATGTTTGCAATGATTCACTATTTTCCTCTTCAAATTGAAAAGGTGTTTTTTTGTTGTGGCTATTACCAGGTTGTGATGCTGTAGAGTAGGAAGGATGAATGAGTCGTAGGGTGGATGAGGTGATAGCAAAAGTGATATTGAACACAAAACTATGTTCCAAATTCGAGAGAAGAAATACAGACAGCTCTTTGATTGGCTTCAACCACAGTAATTCCGAATGCGAGAATTCGCATAAATAGGAAAGCTTCTCCTCTTCTGTCTTCAGTTCAATGAAACCTTGGATAAATACTTCGAGAAGGATTTAATTACCGGGGGCCGGGGGGGGGGGGGTGCAAAACCACTTAAGCGTTCTTATCTTTTTTATTTCAAGAAAGCTTTTAAAAAAAATTTTCGAAATTTTTTAATGTGCGGGGGGGGGGGGGGGGGGGTAATACACTTCAAGTACATATTATTGTTATTATTTTCATGACCGCAACGATCTGTAGACTCCAACTGAAGTGTGAACAAGATGCGAACACAGAAAAGCTAAAGAATCAGAAATCAGAAAACTTTGATGCCTCACCATTATCATTTCGAAAGTACGTATTCAAAATCAAATATCATTCGTGGAAATCTTCGACCTTCACAGACGAGATTTCAAAGCATGAATCATGCTTTTCGGATTATCTTTGATGAAGGTTCACTATCGATCTTCTTTAGTCTGCGCGTGACGCATGACTTAAACAGCGTTTCATGAACTCGTCATTACATTTTTCAACTATCTTCTCTTATACGTTTGCGGTTAATGTAGTAGGACGGTTCCTACTTCACTTCTCCAATGACACAAATTGAGATCACCTACCGCGACGTTGCGGGAAAGAATCACTACGATGCTTAAGATGGTGTTGATAACTTTATGCATGCTACTTCAGTAAACAGGAAGCACTATACACAAACATATAGACGATGTTCATGTATCGCTAGAGATGATCAGTTACAGACACAGACACTACCGATGGGCGATTAGGAATTTTCAATTATATCGTTTCATAAAACAGGCCTGTTGTTTTAATCGCGCAGTGTGTGCATTACGTTCCTTTAATCTGCTTACGGACCGTCATGTTATAATGAACTTCAATATATTTGTATTGATGCGTCTAGTAAAATATATAAAGAGATTAACGCATCTTATCTTCGCCTTCTGTTTTTCTGCTTATATTTTTTCAAACGCTGGCTTTTTGTTGATTTGGATTTCCTTAATTCAAATGATTTCCTTTGCAAGTTGATACTCGAAATGCTCTCAGCTACGATCCTTGCGGAATATTCTTCAGGAACTGGATTCTTCATCACATAATTGTCAACGGCAAGGTCATCACTCATCCTTACACTGCTCAATTCCGAAATATTGTCTTTCGTCCAATGGTTTTCCAAATCGATATGCTTCCTTGTGAACGAGTCTTGAATATGCACCCAAATATTGCCACAATCTATTACTACCCAGTCGTCGCTACCTTTTCCGTCATACCCAAACTTAGCACTAACGATTCCGACCTTGTGGAGATTCCTTTTCCTCATACTCTTACAAATTATTTCTGCTATTGAGTGCATGTTTCTAACGAAAAATTACATGAAACGAAAACGAAGTTAATCACCTTCCATACGAACATTGTGAAAACAAGGTACGGTTAAACATACCTAGGTGAATTGCAGGTGGCAACAATTATCGTGTCTGTCAAAGAATGAAAATCACGAATATTAATTGATTTAATGTCTTCTCCACCTAGAGCTTCTATTGCTCGTATCACTTCTTCAGGTTTAAAGAGAGTTTTATCAATGGGAGGTATGGAACTGTATAATTGTCGTGAAAACTTTATGAGAAATAATTCCAGGAAAATAATCAATGTATCGATAGATAACCTTACCCATCCAAATATCTTTTGTTTGATGCTTCTTTTGGTTTGACAATCATATCATCAAACACCAATTTTTCTTTTCCTCTTTTCGCCCAACTCCAATCGGGTACATCTTCGTCTTCTTCGTTTTGTAACTCACTCTCATCAACAAATGACACGTCTGTCATCAATAGATGTTCACTGAGATCTGCACGACCGTCGTCATTCTTTAACTTTTCAAGTAACTCGGGGTTTTCCATTAAAGCTTCCATATCAATATATTCCTCAATGGTCCCATCTTCTTTCAAATATAGTCCCGGTTTGAAATCTTCATCGACAATATTGTGATTATGTTTGTTTGTGGGAGGAATCCATGCTTCATCATCGTCGTCGTCTATTTTTCCAGTTTCGGAATTGGAAGAATAGAACCGAACCAGCTTCGTAAGATCATCACCATTTCTTGTAGAAATAAAAATTTGAAGTATTTCTTTCGGAGTACTTCGTCGGCACCTTCTCAAATATGCAGTGAGCATTCTCGTTTCTAGCTATTTGCCAAATAAATTGTTTATTCCTTTAGGAGAACTTTTCGTATCGATGTGGTGTCGTGGTGATGATATCACATTACCATGCAGTATGATACAAATTCGTAATTCGAGGGGAGGGAGCGCTTCGGTGATAACTTATTTTTTCAAGAGATGAGAGATGAGAGATGAGAGATGAGTGATTGGTTGTCTGTTGTCTTTGTCTGTCCCTTGCTCTCATTATGATCCGATGCAGCATGCTATTTTAGACTAAAACCGATTGGCTAAAACGCTATGTATCGGTACATTTATTCTTATATATTCTATAAATTTGAAATGAATATTTTCTGCCATTTTTGGTTTCTTCATTGTTCAAATGGAAGTCAACTTTGAAAGGACCGACGTCGGTAATGTTCTAAGATATATACGGAAGAGACTCCGTGCGTAGACTGATATAATTGCCAATGCGTCCACTACATCTGGATAGACCATGAAGACTGTCGGTATATCAAGAATGTGCTTGCTTGCAAATTGCGTCAAAAGAGCCGTTTACCCGTGGAATATTCATATTTCTTCCCCTTTTAATCTAGCTTCCCTCCCACAATTCCCCAAAGAACAAACATCGTAGTCATTCATGAATATTTGAATTGCATTGTGGATGAGGAGGAGGTGCGTATCTTTGAGGCGTTCGTAACTCCATGCATATTTGTCTTTGCGATTGTTTAAACCCTAAATGACACAGGATAAAAGTGAGGTACAAATGCTTGATTAAACGATTGCAAATGTCCTCACTCTTCCAACCCGGCCTTTGCGAAAAACTTACCTTCCTTCAAAGTCCATTCAAATATAAGCATTTTTCAAGAAGGAAGGCATTTGATTGACGTGACTACCCTTTTCATCAATTGCATAGAGTATATTGTGAAGTAGACTGTCAGTATGAATTGCAAGGCAGAGAAAAGTTTCACATCAATACGGTTTCTAATAGTTGATATTAGGTGCCACATTAATGTTTAATTCTTTTCGGAGTTCATTTATACTTCTACGAAACAACTTCTCGTAGTAAATATTTAAAAGGAAAGGTGCATCTTGCGCACTTTTCAATGCCCACGGAATATAAATATTCACCAAAGCTTTTCTTTCTTCCGCTGATAATTGTGAAGGCCCAAAACATGCTGATAGGCCAGCAACCGGTAATCCAGTTTGAATTAGTTCAATCCATTTGAGTGAAAGTTCACCAAGTACCGTGGGGGGCAAATCAAACAAAGTATGCCAGAAGTCATGGCATTGACGATGCCGGAGCATTATATAGGACAAATCTTCTTGACCTATCGTATCCATATGCTTTATTTTACTTCGTTCATCTGAATCAAACCCATGTTTCAGCATAAAATTGGCGTAAGCTTCACCAAATGACCCCGCGCCGCATTCCTGAGAAAATGCAATGATATCTTCACTTTCACCAAAAATAGTTCGTTTCGTGACCATTGGTTTTTCAAATAAAATAATCTGACCGCTTTCATCCATCATCATCTTATCGTACATCTTCTGCAATGAAATCGTTCCAGTAAGCTCTCCCAGAGCCGCCACCGCGTCTGCTCGAGTTGGATCATGTAACGCCGTTACGGCAGATTGAGCAGCCAGTCCAATTCGTTTCACCGAACCTACAACTTTCGAAAATGATTCTCCAGGAAGACTCTGACTCCTGACATCGATAAGCGGATCTCCTGACCTATTCCGTGTCGCTCGAGGAAGTCCGTAAAAAGGTATTTCTTGTCTCTCTTCACGCAATATTGTCAAATTCCGCACATTTGTCAATCTCGTTACACATCTTCTACTCCCAACCATCTTTACCAATCTTGACGTCATACCTTCCGAAAACCGCAGCACTTGTCGCTGTGCTACTGCTGTGACCTGGTCCATCAATCAAAAACACACTTGTCTCTAATTGTGTGTTTCCTAAACACTCACAACTCACAACTCACAAATCACAACTCATATGCATATGACATAAATTAATTCGTGTTGTGGACGAAAACACAGCCACAGCCACAGCCACAGCCACAGCCACAGCGCAGTGCAGGGTTCGGGTTAAGTCTTAATCCGAAGGTAGAAACTGGCATGAGAGCTGAATCCGAACTCTTACGACAACATGTCACCGACATCTTCATCTTCAACAAAACGATGGCAATGGTACAATGGCAGCGCACGAAATCATCATTATAACGGCGCTATGAAGTTTATTGCAGCGGTAGTTACATTTGCTCCAGTTTCTGCGTTGATCGATCAACGGTTCGATGGCACTGCAAGTAAGTTGTCACATCGCCTCGCTTCTCCTTTGAACCTTCGTGCCGATGAACCTTCCGAGGAGAGTTGGGATACATGCCCTGATCCACCAGAGGATCAGGATCTGGATAGGAGAGAAGCCCTATTCGCAATGATGGGGTCCATGTGGTCGGTTGGTCTTGTTGGGGATGCAATCATGGTTGGTGGGAAAGGGTCCCCAGCAAACGCGTTTGGTGAGGATGCGAAAATGGAATTTCCTGATGTTATGGCAGGGCTATCGGATCGAGCAAATAAGCAGTGTATTGTTGAGAGCTTGGGAAATCGCGAATGCCTTGTTTACATGGACCCTGCAAATGCAGTGTACCAAGGACAGGATGTTTCTCTTTTGCTGGAAAGAATCGAGATGTCCGCTCGAGCGTTGTCATCGATACCAGAATACGCGGAATCAAAACAGTGGTCAAAAGTCGTTGGTGTTCTAACTGGCCCTATGGGTACTCTGACGAATACCATGAATCAGTTATCGGGTGGAAGGAAGGAAGTTTTGGAAGCGGCAAAAAACATAAAGAACGATATAATATCCATAGGTCAGGCGGCTGAACGAAAAGATAAAGATAAGGTTTTGCTCTATTACCAGCGAGCTACAGAGAGTCTAGTTCAGTTCGTTTCAAAAGTTTAGTAGATTTCTTGTTAGAAATTAAAAAATTCTAATACAATTGGTAACTTTTGCGTGTAGTAAGCATTTATCGTAGTACAAGTTAGAAACGCCATCGTAACTTAACTTGATTTGTTATGAATGGTAAGATTGACTAAAGATATATTTGGGATGCCCATGCAATGCATATTTTTCTACAAAAGAGACAAAAACGTTACAATCTGTTTACTTGACGCTTCAAGATACCAGATAAATATCGTAACTAAAGAATAATTTCAATTTCGTGGTTTCATTTTGGGAGTGGGAGGTCTGTTTGAACACTGAAGGACGGCTTTAGCACTGTCTACGAATTTGTAGATTTTCATTCCTTTATATTTTATTCTGTACATTTTATAACGTTGCAATTCCAAACGTGAATATTTCTCAAATAATTAAGACACACTTTCTGTTTCATGTAAGAGGCTTCAAGACACATAGATTTGGATCCACACGTAAATAATGTAAATAAGCAAAACAGACTAGGCGCGTGCCTTCTGAAAAGGTAACCACCCATTCCAAATGCATAGGATTACTATTGCCTCTCTATGCACGTTGAAATATTTTACAACTGTCGTTAATAGTCACTGCTACTCAGAGGAAGTTTTCATTCATAAATATCTTTCCAGGCAGTAGTTACGTCAAGAGCAAAGATGAAAACAGAGATGGAAGCTCATATCCTAAGTTTTGCTATTGGGAGCAGCATTTGCTGTCACTTTGACTTTTCCATTTTCTTCGATGTCCACGCTAATGCCCATGGCACTGAGTTCGGGGGATTGAATAGTAGTTTGTGCTTTCAGCTCTTCAACGATCTTTTGATTTTCTATGTTGTCTTCCAAAATATTTCTAATTGCAACAACCGACCATTCTCTGATCCCGAAGTTGATATAACTAAGAGAAGTTATCGACAAAATTATATGAACAGCTGTAATTTCAACAGGTAATCCAACATTCTGTTTTCCCTCTAAAGGAAAAGTGATCTTACGAAGCATGTCCTGGCATGTTCTGCAACGATAGCTTAGGTTTCCAATTAATCGAATCATCGTGGTGATACATCTCTTTTCGTCATCAGTCACAATCTTGCTCAATTCTCGTATCTTTTTCCCTGTCATTTCTGCCGATGAGTATTTATCAATCAGTTGTTTAATTTCTAATATAACGTGTTCCAAAATGCTAGTTCTTCGCAACAAACAAAGACGGAAGTATATCCCTTCATCTTCACCAAGAAAATTATCAATAACTATTAGCATTGACGATAAAATATCTATCAAAGTTGCATGCATAGATTTGGAGACAAGCTGCTCCCCTGCGTACTGCTCCTTAATTGTAAATTTTGAAGGCTCTGGCCCATAAAGATCGTGCACTGCTTTGGCTTCATCTGCGAGAAATATAACCACATCTTCGATTTTATTGCGGTTGTTTCGTGAAAAAAATATTCGATCATCATCAGATACTCTCATATTATTCTCGATATGGCACATTATGATATCATCGATACAATGTAGGAGCACCACTTCTTCAAGCGTACAAAGTCGAGTCATTTCATTTTCATTAGTAGCTGAAATCGCTTTACACATTTCTTGAAATAATCCGAGATGGAAAAGTTTTGATATGACTCTTGTGACCCACTCAGTTCCATCGTCCGCTGGGTTCTCTTTTGCGTTTGAACAATTGTTGTCATACGTGCGTACAGACGATAGATTACTTCCTTTTCCATCTTGTTGAGTTACCGATGTTACAGGTAATATGTATCGTATCAGATTACTCATCAGTAGCTTATGTCCAGCGACAGCTTCAATCTCCCTCTTATATAATGGGTTGTCGTTTGATGATAAGTGGCAAATCGAGTTATACAACGAGGCTACTACTGCAGCTAACGCACTACGATTTCCTGCACTTCCCTGAGTAGCTATCATATCAACATAGTGGTTTTGGTCAATTAAAAATTGGGAAGGCGAAGAGTCGCCAGAATAATTTGTCGTGCACAAGTTACTCAACAATCTCGCCGAAAGAGTTGAACATTTGCTGCTATACTGTTCTCCCTGATTCTTTCCACTGAGATATTGAACTAAGAGAGTAATAAATTCCTTGCCTCTTACCATCATAATATCCCTAACTTGAGAATCGTTGCACGAAGATAATATCAGAAAGAGCCTCAATGCTCTACTTATATCCCCATTTTTATTCGTCGCTCCTTTTGACAATTCTTCACCAATCAGCAAACTCTTGAAATGATTTTGGTATTCTTCTGCAAGTTCCATTAATACGACGCTGTCATGATTGGAATCCCTCGCCATTTGCAAAACTGCCTTCCAGTCAACTTGCGTTTCCTCCATGTCAGAAGTATTGAGCTGAAAGTTGATTATATGGACAATGGAGATAATAACCCGTTTATTTACGGTTATGCCCGTGCCATTAATGGACGGTGGACAATTGAGGATCAGGGATTATAGGGACAAGTTTGAGATTTTTTTCTTGGACAAATTCAAATCCACACCTGTGTACCGGTACATTTTTATCTTCAGCCATCCTTCTCATGAAATGAAAGCACTCTAAATTAGACAACACATACGAATTCTTATCTTCCAATTATATTCTTTGCATTATGATGAGGTACGTCATAACTTCGTAAGTTCGTAAGTTCGAAAGTGTGTTGACAGTTGACATGATGTCGTGTGTAGTGTGTACACAGAACATCGTGCGTTCTGTAGATCTTTTGTAACAAAAAGAATACCGGTAATTCAACTTGGCCTTACAAATTTTTGATCCTGATCAAAATTTAAATCTCAATGAGGAACATCATCAAACTTATTCTCCTGTGTGCCTTGGCGGGATTGTGCGCTTCCTTCATCAGCCCTGCGGTGCCGCACCAGAAGGAGGCTTTGAATGTCCAGAAGTCAACTCAGCAGTTCGCATTTATCGATCCTGCGCTTGACAACGACAAAGTCGAGAACGACGAGAACATCGAAGCTGCCAGGAAATGCGGCTTTTGTATAGGAGTAAGTTAGCACCATTTGTAACTTAGCGTTCATGCAATTGGATTGTGTCAAATTTTAGTTTTCGTTGAGAAGTCGACTAATAACTATTTTCTTTCCAGTGAGCCGGGCAGACAAACTGCCCCGTCTCTGGTCTTTAAGACCATTGATGCAGTTTGTCGCTAGAAGTTGGGTGGGGTATGTATCATAAATTCTAGATATACATAGAATATGTTGCAGCTCTGCATCCAACCAGCAAGCAGTTGTAAGCATCCCGCGAAAGGGGTGTGTGCGAATGCTGAAAAATTGTAGGAAGCATGAAATGAAGAGGACTGAGTAGGATATTTTCGCTCGAGCCCCATTGGAATGACGTGTAAATTCTAAATTTAGAAATTACACTGAGATAATGGACCGACCTCGGTTTGGCCAATGCCCATCTCGAAAAACTTACTTCATGATTGCACCATGTTACGAGTGTCTTTTCAGACATGCAGTTTTCCATGTTCCATTTACAATGCAGTTTGACGTCTTTTGAAATCAACGTGTGCATTGTTAATGGGGCGAGGAAGAATTATATTTGAAGAGGACATAAATTAAAAAATTGCTAAGTCTATTGATTGATTTTTGGTATCACTTCCTGCATAGCATAGCCACATTGTCCTTCCATAGCCATATTGTCCTTCATCTTCAGTTGGTGGAAATCTTACATTCTTTACCAATAACAATCATCGCAGTGCACTATGTCGGCAAGTTTTCGATCGTTTTCTAGTGTTGTCGCAAATTAGAACACGAAAGTGGAATGATCTCTCTTGACGATAGCAATTTAGCAAAAATGGTCAACAGTACCATGTGAAGGAGATAGTTACGTGTTGCGTTGCATAAAAAAAATCTGGGTGTCAAGTGTTAAAACATATATGAATACACTACACACATGTATGTGACACTCACAAACGCATTGTGTGATGTGTGATATGCGAAAGGGAATCCTGGAAAAAAGAACTTATCTAAAATTCTGGAAGATATCTTTTTTGCGTAAAGCATAGCACTTCACTTTTCTTCTTTTTCAACCCTCCGAACACTAAAAAGGGTGTTGTCGTAGGGAGTCTGCCGAACTCCAATAATTTATTTGTTGTTTAAATCAAAGATTTAGAGGGCGATGAAGACGGGAACTACGAAAATCGTTTTCGCTTGCAACAGCAATTCATGTCGAAGTCAAATGGCTGAGGGTTGGGCTCGCCAGTATCTCATCGAAAATAATCTCATGGACCAACCTGTCATCGTCACTTCTGTAGCCCTTGATGCTGAGTCCATTAAAAATGAATTGAGGGAGAAGAAGGATACAAATAAGCAATGCGATAATGAAATATGCTGTGGAGACAGTTGTGAAACAGTTACACATCGAAAATCTGTTAAAGCGAAGGCTGTAGCAGCAATGAAAAATTTAGGCGTAGAAATGAAAGTCGCGCTTCCTAAAAGTTGGACTGAGCTTCTTCCTATTATCATGTCATCTCGATCTCAGCAAGAAGCAGATGACTTAATGATAAAGCAGCTTACTGCTCGTGCCCCCAACACTGAGGACATTTTTGAGCGGGAAAGTTTTAATAGCGCTGTTGATGTTGATATCGATAGGCTGATCGTGCTTTGTAGTTGTGGAGATGAAATGAAATATGCCCTAGGAAAAATATCACATTTTGTAGAGGAATGGAATGTTGATGCTCCAACCGCAATGAGTAAAGCTGGGGAAGGAGATATTGCTTATACAAGAGTTTCTCTGGAAATCAAGGATAAAGTTGATCGCCTAATGAGTGATATTGCGATGCCTCTTCCATAATGTCTTAAGTTAAAGCTATACGTCGTCCTATATCCATAATTTTAAATATAGTTATTTCTGTACCTTTTTGTGTTTTAAATTTTCATTGCCAGGGGGAGGGGGGCAGTGCTGGGTCGAAGGCCACATCTGAGTAACGTTGATGCGCTTGAACTTGATGCGTAAAGCTGCGGCTCATCGCCCAAGTTCTCAACGTAAAAATCTTTATGCTTGATCCATAAATGATAAGGCATGGTTTTCAGTCTACCTTGAACAAAATCGTCCTCATCACTGCATAAATTACATTTAACTCTATAATATGAACCTTCCTTAGTTACTTTTGTGAACTGATGCCAAACTACTCCCCTTTCGTGAGAGCTGAGTGTCTTTAAAGCCGATATGTTTTGAGGGATACAACTTCGAAGATTATAAGATTTGGCAAACTATACTCTACTGTTGATTACTATTTACTATGCGCATTGATACAAGTAACGAAGACGCA
>Ga0115008_10001315_pt1 | contig 19884 bp, 12 predicted proteins | sample FraStrMetagenome_FD_87164 | JGI IMG/M metagenome (GOLD analysis project Ga0115008, IMG submission 87164) | Marine eukaryotic phytoplankton communities from Arctic Ocean - Fram Strait ARC3M Metagenome | ecosystem: Environmental > Aquatic > Marine > Oceanic | place: Fram Strait | collected...
CCAATTTGTTCCAAATTGCTTCGGAGTAAAACTTTGCTCTTGTTAAATTTCAAATTATGACGACGGAAATCTTCGTTTCATTGCTTCGAATCGGTGCTGTTATCTTTGTTGTTCAGACAAAAAATGCCAATAGCGCAATAGATACATCTTGCTCTTACATATCACTCTTGGAAATACAAAATAAAAGTCTTGTGTCTAATTCGTTTCAACGTGAAACCCAAAGCGAAAACATTGGTTACGTAAAATGTTTAATGCAAGTTTCTGATTAAAGGTTTTGTAATTTTACTCTTAACAGGAGCGACAAAAAGGATTAAATGATACGATTGCTCCGTTCGATATATTGATAGAAGATAGAAAAGAAACTTATTACTTTACAACATTTTTTCTGCACGTTTATTGGAAAATTCGTCTTTTGAATAAAATAATACGAACCTGAACTGGCCTGGAAAGAAATTCATGTGAATTCTCTGCCTTCCCAACGAAGATTTTCTCGACCAAACACAATTCTTCATGACAACTCCCCTATTCCGAATTTATTTCCGTAAAGGTTATTACCTATGTACACGTGGCGTCCCCAAGATAATTTATTAAGTTTTTATTCCCATTGTCATATATTGCAACAATGATTGTAAAGGTTGGTGAACATATTTTCAAAACAGCATGTCTAATGCATTAGACTCGGGTGGCATTCACTAACGCCATTTTTTCAATTGCGGCCCATCGTTCTGAAATAGCCTCAAGCTTATCTTTTGCTTCTTCCTCATCTTTGAAATATTGTGTTGTGCACTTGTCGTAAAGGACTAGGTCGTATTCCATGTACATTTTCAAAACATTTTGGGCCAACCCTTCAACAGTTGCGTTCCAATGGCCTGAACTGTTTTTATAAAGGGGTCCGTAAATTATAGGCAGTACTGCTTGTGCATTGAGTCGGGAGAGGCATCCCGTATTGACCAAATGTTCGTTATTCCATAGAAATAGCGCTCTTTCAACCACTTGAAAGTGATCAGAATCCAAGCATCGTCCTAAATTTGTGAAAAGAGTCTTGCTGATTTGAGTCAATTGATCTGGTCCCAATAGCTCAAGTATTTCCTCTAATTCGTTCAGGAATAGTACTTGTTTACCACTGCAGCTCCAAGGCCAACATTTGAAAAAGCCATTCAAGATTGGAGTCGCGGTGTCAGCATCCTTTTCAACATATTGAATGATGCAGTAAGATAATTGTTGATGATAAAGACCCACGCATTTTGGCTTATGTAGAGGAATGAGAGCTCTTACTAAAAATTGAAGATGTTCTTTTTTCAAAGGGATTGCAAAACCGTTGATAATACTACCAAGAATTTCAAGCAGCTCACCGATACCATTGTGACGTTCTGTTTCATAAACAAATCTATAGAAGACATTTGATATTGCTCTACGAATAAAGGATCGATGAGACATGAACTTTCCATAAATTCTATGCAAGATGGTCTTAAGATAATCTCGTTCCCTTGGGTCCTCGCTATCGAAAAGTTCCACAAGTTGTAGGCAAAACTTCTGATCTACATACTTTTTAGCGGCTTTGGCATTTACTTCAGAGCTCACTATAAATCTCAAGAAAAATTCATAAGCAACTTGCAAATGTGGCCATGCGGGTTCCAAAACAGGTTCATCCTCTTCTGGATCAAAATCATCCGTTGCTGGTGGTAAAGCTCTACAAACATTCGCTGTGATGCATGCCATGAGATCAGCCATGACACTTTCTGTAAAAATTTTTTGTCCGGCAGGAGTATTAACGTAGTCAACAAGTTCAAGGAGAGTTTGGCGTTTTATATCCTATCGAAATGGAGCGAGAATGTGTTTGTGAGGAAAGGTTATGTGAAAAAAATTGTACAGAATTGCATTTTCATACCTTTCCTCTCTTATCAGATGATGGGTCTTCGAAAGAAAAGATGACACCGCATAACTGAAGCTTCTGGATGAAAAGAGCTTCACGTCTTGCGGGTGATGCGTCTCGAAGGGCAGGTAAATCTCTCATTGCTGTAAGTGGAGATCCAACCCTGGAAATAGATGAAACCATTCCAGGTGAAGGTATAGAGCTCGTAGAGGCCTGACTTCCTATCGCAATGGGTGCACCAGTTTGATCATGAACAGCAGTGGATCCTGGTTTTGTTGCCTGTGCATAAAAAGAAATCTTTTTATTAGTCAAGAAGTGTCGATTCAGTCCATCGATAAGAGTAAGAGCTATCTATTTAAGAATTTAGTTTGTTGCTGTAGACTGTAGTATATTAACACGTAGGACAATTCAGTCTCTAACTGGAAAACTGTACCAAAACCCCTTTTTGAGACGCGCGGAAATGAAAATGCCATCAGGATCCAGGCAGCAAGCACGCTCGGGACGAAGTGTGATAGATAAAACACTCGAATATAATCCTCATAACATGTCAAAAGATCATGATCGAAGGAACGGTAAATGGGCTTAATTATACTGACCTTTCCCTTTTTATTATTGCTGCTGCTTTTACGACTTCCGCGTCGCATTGAATTTGAGTGATGTAATTAAAAGAGTACCAAACCTGAATCTCGATGAAATGTAAAAAGTTTTGAAGACTTTATTCCTCCGGCAAAAAAATATAGAAACGGTAATTTTTCTGCTGTTAGGGTTGTACAGCAGCAGGACTGATTTAATCTAATCTACCGTAGAGTACCATACATAGAATACGAATATGTAGCGAAAGAGAAATAAATTATATTTCAACTCAATATACTGCTCCGTAGATAACTATCATAATGTTCCAACTTTTTATTATTTTATTTTATTACTTTTCTTTTCAGTAGTAATAAATCAACAAAATGGAAGGAAAAGATATTAGATGGTCTCCGATATCATGTATTCCAGCTGGACCATCTCTCAGTCCATCTGGTTTACTGGAGTTAAGCGAAAATGTTGGAGAAGTTTCATTGTTATATTTGGATCAGGTACAACTTCGAGTTGTCTCAGATCCATTACCTATTTTGAATACTGATTCAAGCAAAGCAATGAACACCCAAAATTTAGATTGGTACGATCGAGACTCCGATCTCATCTGTACCCTAACCAATCATAGAATAATTTTCATGCGCAAAAACACTAATCCTAGATTTATCCACTTGAGCAATGTTAAGCATGCAATTCCAGATGGAGGAGGTCTGATCTTACGTTCTTCGCCCAAAGTAATTCTTTCTACATATTCTTATGGTGACATGATGCTTGCGTTTAAACATCCTACAGAAGGAACTAAGCAGCAGCAGGAAGTTCTAACTGGAATAAAAAAATCGGTAAGACGAAGGGCATGGGAAGAAGCACAACGAGCTGAAATACGAAAAAAAGAAAGTCATGTGAATAAAATTACACAAAGGAAAGTAGGCGTGGATGCCATCCTCGCTAAGAATAAAGCCCGCCATCAAGAGGCAGCACGAATAAGCGATCAAGCTTTTTCGGGTGATGCCGAAAAATTGCTGGCAGAAGCCAAAGATCTAGTTACGATTATACAGAAATATGTTGCAACGTTGGACAATTCTAAAACCAATAAAAAAAGCAACATCATTGATGAAAAAGAAAACCAAGATAATAATAATCTTACTCATATGCTACAGAGTATGGGAATGACCTCAGGATTATCAAAAGAAAGTTATTCAGAAAACCATTACTTCGATCAATTAGCACGACAGATTGCTGACTTTCTAAAATACAAGGATCGCTTAAAACAAGCAGGTGGTATGATGACATTGACAGATGTATATTGTCTATTTAACAGAGCACGTGCAACAAATTTCATGTCACCTGATGATCTCTTAAATGTCTTGCCTTTCTTTGACGAATTAAAACTAGGAATGTCTAAACGTGCCTTTCCTTCGGGCGTGATAGTTATCCAGGATGATGAACATTCCGATGAAAAAATGGCACAGGAACTTCTGAGCTATGCAACTGCAAACTCTTATACTGGAATCACAGCTATGGATGCAACTAAATACACTAAAATTTCCAGCTTACTCGTAAATGAACATTTACTTTCTGCTGAAAACATGGGAATTCTTTGCAGAGATGTGACTTTAGAAGGAGTACGTTTTTTTCCAAATTATTTTGCAACAAAGAACTTTATTGTGTGAGCTTTCTTTGTAATTCTGTCCACATTGAGTAGACACACAAAAAGGTAATTTAAGTATTTGGTTGTTCGTAGCCTCATTATTATAATCTCAAATAACAGATATCTATCGAACAGGTTTTTTACTTAAGTTTCTCTATATCTTTGATGCCCGTAGCCTTTGAGGACGTCATAGGTCAGCTGCTGGGCCTTCCAATCATACTTGTTTCAAAGATTTCATCTTTTGGTGCCTTTATCTTCATCAGAATCAAAAGCAATGATCATAACTAATTTATTTTCTAGTGGAGTCTGAGTATTTATTGCTTCACTTATTGACACTGTTTCACCTTCCTGACTTTCAATACAAAACTTACGAAAAACTTACCTCCTTACACAAAACACCCTAACCAAGGCCCCAAATGATATATCATCTAGATGATTATTACATATATTGTTTATCTTGATTTTGAAAAAAAATTATTGACATACAAAGTAATTGCTGCTTTATTTTATATTTTTGTGTATAGTCGAACATATTCTATATTTCGTGCACCATAAAGATCAGTCCTTCTGTCTATTATTTTCAAAGATGCCAAAAATTAGTTTTAGTAGAGCCAGAGTTTTAGGACTTGTTCAATCTTTCAATCCTACAGTAATGTTTCTAACTCTCTACCCATGTTTCCATGCTCTAGAAATGTATGATGCACCTTTACGTTATTGTGGATTTTTCACATGTCTTTAGAATATATGAGAAGTTTATGAAAGTTATGTTGTAAAAGATCGTTTATTTGACGGTAAAGAAGAATTTGTTGACAAAAGTAAATTAGGAATAATTTAGCACCAGTTTCATTATCACCTTGGAACCATTTCTATCGCTGCTTTTTGCCCTGTATGTGCACAAAATTAAAATTAAAACGTGGTAAGGAAAGTTTTTCTTTCTAAAGGATTTATATTGTATGCTATTATATAGTATCAATTTGTAATCAATCTTGCACTCACTGAAACTTGTAGCTTCATTTTCTTAGTTGTTCAATTGTTTAATTGTTGAAGATACATTTTCAATTGTGAGCGCCCGAGACAATGAATTACTTCGGATTGTATAGTACGCACTTACTTACATCACAGAATTCAAGTTTTAATGTTGATGGTTCATTTTATGATGAAAAACTCAAAAACGTAAACTTGATACTATGTTCTACGCTGGAAAGGAGTACTACATACTCATTCATTATACGTTTGATGGTTCAAAAACATGCGTATGCAAATTTATTATTGGGAATCCTTCTTCAACTATCGAGTCAACCTTTACGAAGCGATTATAAAAGTGGTATAACATCATCCATTCGAAATCTTGTGAAACGTGTAAGGATGAGAGTAGCATTACGGTCATGCGTCCTCCTTATGGTGGCATGTGGGTCCAGTTTGGCGTTTACTCCAACTCAAACAACACGATCTATCAAATCCACTACCTCACCGTCGAGGACAAATACCATATTGTACGCTGGCACAAATCGTAAAGCTCGTCGCTTAAGCCAAAATGAGGCCATTGGGAAATCTCGCCCAAAAGCATTTTACGACGCTATCAAAGATGCCGATGAGGCGAAAAAAAAGAAAAAGGATGGGCAAGAGGATGAAATCGATGGTAATACTTTGATGTCTACTGGTAGTATTGCCGATGCACCAGTAAAGGAGAAGGAAAGTAATGGAATGTCAAAAAAAACTGTGAAAAAAGGAAAAGGCAAGGGGAAAGGAAAGAAGGGGAAAAAAATGTTGGAGCAACAAATGCAAGAAGAGCAAAAAACAGCTGAACCCAATGATGACCGTCCAGAGGTCACCACTGTAGTTGTTGATGAAGCAACAGGTATTGAGAGAATTGCGCAAGGAAAAGCAGTCATGGATGTTGTCACAAGGAAGGCAGTGAAGTTGTCTGATTTGGGACCACAATATCGTCTGGCTCAAATGTTTCCTGGCATACCTCCAGATGTTCGTGAAAAATATCGTTTTGCTAATTATTTTGATTCTTCCAAAAGTACTGGAATTACAGTCGAAGAAATGGTGCAACAATTAGAGCAGGCTAGCTTAGTAGATGGAGAATTACCTCCTCATCCAACACTTTCTAATGACGCTATTGATTTTGTACTTGCTAACCGTGATTTGATGACTGGTAAAATGAAAAAGACTCTTGGGAGAATGAAGATGAGGGCACAAAGTCTTAACCAACTGGATGAAGCCCGTAGATACAGAGCTTTGTGGAAACACTTTCTCACCTTAGAAGATCACATTAGTGCCCCTTTCCGTCAAATGCTTCTTGATGCAGAATCTAAAGTTGGACCTAACTTTGGTAATCTAGATCTTAAATCATACGTTGGTACTCATGTTCATGAACGTGCTGCATCCTACCTTGTTCTTAAAGGTATGGTTGCCCACTGGGAAAAGAAAGTACGAGATGCTGAGTACTTTGAAAACACACCCCAAACAAAATCCAATTACATCTCTCTTTTATCCACCGGAGATCCCAAGCGTTATTTACCAGACCCTCCAATCATTTTCCGTTACAACGAAGTTCTCAAGGTAGCTTCCATGGCACAACAAATGGTAGCCATCTTCGTCAATGACACAGCCCTTTTTGACGATTTACCCGTCGAAATCCGATTCATTGAATCTGCATTGAAAATTAAGGGTGGAACTTCTTTGCGTAAGTTTGTCGCAGAAGACTTTTGCCCGGCTGAAGAAATTACACCTGCAGCTCTCAGGGAAGGATTACGTCGTGTAGATGCTCAAATGGAAAATATGCAAATTGATCCCTACGGTGATCTTAAAAACACCATAGGAAAGCTTTGTGAGGCTATGGCGGTTGGATCAGATGAGGAGCATGATCCTTACGCTCCATATTTGTATAATTTGGATCGTAATGGACCTGGATCTTTTGAAACCTACACTTTCAATCATGACCGTAATTCATTGGTACGATTTTTAGACAATGCTAAAAATATTGAAGCAGGAAGCATGGGAAATACAAATGATATCCTTACCCAATTATCAGGAGAAGCAAAAATGATGTTTGGTATGTCCAAACAACCTGAACCACAATCTGATATGGCACCTGCACGTGATGAAACTTACATTCCTCCACAAAAGAGATCTCTTGGCCGTCCTCACATGACTGGATGGCTTGATTTACTTGAAGAAGATAAAGATGAAGATGCTACATTTGAATCGGACAATTGGAGGGAAATTAAAAAATAAATCTCTTGCTTTACATAAAAAATAACAAGTTTTACATTTCAAGTTTTCACAGAAATTCATTGTCTTACGTAAGAGGATTATTTTTTGTGAAAGATAAAAGGCCATTTAATGCTTCTGATTACAACGATTGAAAATCAAAAGGAGATCAAGGTTTGTATAAAGAGGAACCGTTAATTTGCAAGCCGAAGAAATGCAATGGATAAATCCGTTTTCCCTTTTGTGTGTGATGGCTTAAATCGTACCTTGATTGGAAGCAGTTTTCTTGAAATTAATTCTACGTTTAATGAAAATGAAAATTATGTTGCTTTGGACTTTTATAGCATTACTTATTCTTGATATGTGCTCGAAGACCTTTTTTCACGACCATAGACCATGTTTAAAGATGAGTAGGGGTAATATACTTGTTCAATAGCGCTATACGTTAGACATAGAGATTCGATCGAGTTTGAAATGAATCTTTTTTCTTCAAATTTAGAACGAAATAAAAATCAATATAGAGAAAGATATTGATTAACTCATTATCAGTCCTAGATTATTACAGGCTGTTATGACCACGATTACAGTTCTCTTATGTTGTTGGTATTTTATTACTAAGTTTCAGTTTTCGCATGCTTTTAGCACAAGTCAATCATTGTTGCCAACATCATACACTCACAAAATGGAACAGGATGGCAATTTAAAACTTTTCGTGCAAAATTTAGAAGAAGCAACAAAAGATGAAGAAACGATGTCTGAAAAAATCACCCTTCGTGAATACCTGAACGATCCAAGAGGTTTTCATTTAGGAATAGCTCCTGCCTTTTTTGGCTTTTATGCCTATTTTGGAGCTCTCATTCCATTTGATGAAGATTTGAAACTTTTGCCTAGTTATAAGAAAGACCCCAGTGAACATCCGAAATTGCTAAAAGCACTTGCTGGAGCAAGTGCAGGCGCGATAGTAGCCTCCTTTATAGCAGCTGGAATTTCACCTCGAAATGCTGCTGATTACGCTTGTCAATTTGATCTCCATAGCTTTGCAGATCCTCCTGGATTTTTGGGATTATTTCGAGGAAAGGAGTTTGAGAACATTCTTCAAGATTGCTTAGACTATGAAAGAAGTGAGAAACATCAGAATAATTTTATGATTCCAAATCAGATAGAAGATACTTTCGTTCCTCTTGCTGTCACAGGATTTGACATATCAACAATGAAACCAAAAGTAATAACTTATGGAAACATAGCCAAAGCGGCAAGAGCTAGTGCGTCTTTTCCAGGATTATTTCAACCAGTAATTATACACGATGTAGAAGCACAAAAGAAGAACAGAAGTATACCTTCGTCTATTTTGATTGATGGTGGAGTTGGAGACCCATTTGGTTTGCATGGTCTCTTTTCTTTAAGTACAAGCTATGAAAGTGAAACCTTACCAAACCGTATTGTTAATTTAACTTTAGGAAAAGACAAGAACAAAATGAGAAATACCCTGTATGTATCACCTTCTCAACTAGAAGCAAAAATAGGTGCAAGAATTGACTCTTTGGTAACAATAAATTTGATTAATACTTCCCAATGTGGACCAGGAAATATGGAAAATGGACCCAAAGTCGTTGAGGCTTGCAGAGAAGCTGTTTTGTCCTCCTTGGACAAGCCAATGGCTGAAGGGATAGAAAATGGGCATTATGAATTAAATATTGATGTTTCAATGAATCAATGAAAGGCAATTGATATTTTGAAAAGAATATAGTTATGAATGTAAGTATACTTTAAGTAAATCCTTACATTGATGAGGAACAGACCATTTTTTTAATTTAATTCATAGCCTCCTATTTCGATCGACTCTTATCAGATCCACTTCATCACATATGATTCAAATGTTAAAACATTATACAAAATATTCGTTTCGACGAAATTAAATCCTGAGAAATGACAGTATTCAAAAGAGCATCAAAGACGTATATCCGATTTGATCACCACCACTCAAGGTTGTATAAAGTTAAAAAAACAAAATAATATGAATACATTGCATTTCCAATAACATAATTTTATTTTATTTGCAATCTGATGTCTAGGTAGCGTCAATAAAAATCGGAACACGATAAACAAATTCTTCTTGTATAGAAGATATCTTGTATGAATAGACTTTTGATGCATTGAACAAATTATTCTATTACAACTCAAATGTTGAATTAAAATGATAATCTCAACTTGAAAAGTTCAACTTTTTTATTTTCCCGGCATCTTTCATCCAATAATACTCCCCATCTGCTTTTCCTGTAAATCCGAAATGCTTACCCCGCAAGCATTTCTTCTCATACATGAATTGCAGTTTTCATTTCACCTCACAGCTGCATTGGTTCTGGTCTATCATTCATTGACCCAGGAGCCATTGAATCCCCTCTTGATCCTGATTTGGTTTTTCTCAATTGATCGGGATCACAATTGTTAGCCAACCACTGATGCGTCAACGCTTGGGCCGCAGTGTATCGGTACTCCGTATTGTACGACAACAAAGTGGAAACAAACGCCATGGCATCATCGCTGACATCACGGAATAACTCATGTGGAAAAGTATATTCACCGTTGACAATGCTTGCCTTAATCGCTTCATCGTTCTTTCCATAAAAGGGAGGAGCTCCTGAGAGGAGCATGTACACAATGACACCTAGAGACCACAGATCACAAGCTTCCGTGTATGATTTCTTGAGTACTTCAGGAGCGACATAGTAGGATGATCCAACGACTCGAGAAAGGCGATGACCTGGTGTAAAGTGCGTGGAGAGCCCAAAATCGATGAGTTTCAGAGGGGACCAGACGTCTCGTCCAGATTCAAGTACCCAGTTCTCGAGTTTAAGGTCTCGATGGCAAATATTTCGGGAATGGAGGAAAGCCACTGCGGAGAGCATTTGTGCCACTGTTTTGGCTATTTGTATTTGTTTTACAACAAGCGACAAGAAATTAGTTTCGATCAAGATGCAAAATATTTCAATCACCATGAAACGAAAGTAAGCTTACCTGCATATGCTTCTGTCACTCCATGCTTAGGATGAGTCGTCAAAAGATGAAACAAATCTCCTCCTCTCCCTAGCTCCGTAATAATAAACAACTCATTATCCACACAAAAGACATCGTACAAACGAATCACATTATCATGTCCTCGTAACTCTCTAAGAACATTGACTTCTTCCTGCAGTTTGGCAATGTACTTGGGGTCATTTCTCAAAACGACACATTTGCATGCAAACTTTTTCCGTTTTCCTCCCGATCGTCCATGACCCTCAGCTTCTCCCCGGGAAGCGATGCAGACTTGACCATAACTTCCTTTGCCAATGACTAGATCTCTATGAAGAAGATAGGCAGGTCGCTTTTGAGTCTGTGGTTGTGAGGAACTTTGTATCGATGGGTTATTGTGAGAATTTATCGAGATGTTATTGGAATTATTAACGGGGTAGTGATTGACATTCCCGCTATTAGATTGTGGAGGTGCTGGGTGATGAAGAAAAGAGTGGTGATTAGGTTGTGCGTGCGGATGAACAGGCTGTTGATAGTGGAAGTTGCTACTGGCATTTGATTCATTTGGGTGAGCAGGATTGACATTCACGTGAACGTTCATATTGCTGTGATTATGACTAGACCTAGTGCTGGAGCTTGTAGGCACTGATGAAGAAGTGGCACTGTGAGGAGCTGACCTTCTTGAACTTTCTTTCAAATGACGAGATGATCTGCTTTCTCTACTGGAACCATTGTTGATGCTAGATGACATATTCTGAGAAGACGAATAGGCAGGGCTAGCTCTTGATCTGCGTGTTCCGGAGGTGTGAGTGAGTCTACTTCCAGTGTTATACGATGATTGCTGATGTTGGTGTGGATGCGGGTGCTGATAAGCAGGTCTCTGCATTACACCATTTTTACGTTCTTCTATTGCGTCCATGACTTCGTTGCCAAATTCAAAGTTTCGACTGTTGTGATGGCTACTACTTGCGTACTGGTATTGATGATTTGAGTTCCCTTCTTGATTTTGAAATTGAACTGCTGCCGGTGGCATTCCGTTGCTATGGTTGCTGCTAATGTTGAATCGATTGACGTCTTCTGACCTGCTGCTCAGATAAGCTCTATGTTCTGTTGCCGTATTGTTGTCCTCGAAGTCTGTCTTGAATCTCCTTGACATGTACAGTGCAAATGCTTCACTTGCTATTCAAAATTCAAATCCTCAACTGAATCTGAATCTGAATCTGAATGAATGTATTGGATCTCAGTATTATCAGATATACTGCCAATCAATTCAAACGTCGCTCTTACACACTAAGTTCCAGCTATACTGAACTTATAAAACCAAACGTCTTTCTTTGTCCAGTTGGAAATTCGGATAATGATAAGTGTAATATTCAGTCGCAACAAACTGTAGCTTTTCTAATACTCTAGGTCTCAAAGAGGTGATAGACTCAGAAGGACTCGGCCTAATTTACACTCCTAAAATATATTTCTTTCACTGATAGAAGAGATATTTAAATACTTATTACATAGATCATTCATCATTCTGAATAATTAGATTCATTTGGACTGCGAAAATTTGTCTATGATAAGTAGCTTTCATACATATCCAATGCACACAAAAACTACTCTATAACGTTTAGTCTATGTTTGACACATAGGCTAAAGCCAACTTTACCATATATAAGAGTCTCTATCTAAAAAAACCGTATTTTGATTGTCTTTCTTTTTATAGAACTTTTTCATCTACACTTGTACCAAAGTATACGTGCCGCCGAAATAACCGTCGTTTTTTTACCATAGCCTGGCAATGACAAATAAAATCGAGGGACTATGCTGCTGATTGATTAAAATGACTTGAAGTTCAGTCAAAAAAATATGCTGAATCATTTCAACATTATGGAATCACACACATCCAAAGAAAAACCTTTTGCAAAGAAGGCGCAAAGGTTGGACTACACGTAACCTTGAAAGCAACTGAATTTTAAAACAATGATTTTTAAAACTTTCCTAAAAACGCTGTGATTTATTAAGAAGATCAACAATTTTAATTCCAAAATATATTCTATTCGTATCCTGCAGCTGCTGATCAGCAAGATACGGGACTTGCGAACATCATTCGAACACAAAAATTGCAAATCATCCTGCTAAATAAATCGAAATGGACAAAAGTCATTGATACCGTATAGTTAGTAGATAACAAATTGATTGTAATCAATCCTTTTTAATCAACTATATGGTTCATATAAGATTATATGCACACATTTTGTCGAGGCATAATTAGATAGCAGAATAGAGTATGTATCCATCCATTATTTCCTAATTAATGATTGCTTTGTATTTTACACATGAAGTAAATATCGAGGTAAACATTTTGCAAACAGCAGACTTCATCATTTACATAGCTGCTGAACGAAGAAAACTATGTGTGATGATTATACTCCACTGACTTTTAGCCCTTTGCAAGCTGCTGATGATGACCATGATAAAAAAAGAATTTATTTTTGGACCCGAAGTACATGAATGTCTTCTGTGCTATTATTCATTGTATACGAAGATTAAGGTGGATGTATTCAAAAATGATTTCAGAAAGAATATCTTCAATAGATTTGAAACTATAGAAGAACTGTCAAGAGATGTATGCATCCTATAAGGGCCGTTTCCACTTATTGCAAGTATTCAGCGATTGCCTCTTTTCAGCTAGCTGGTAGGTTAATTGGGAAGACATGAAAATGTGAGAGTCTTTGGATTGAAAAATGATTTTTTCGAACACTAAAAAGATAAACTGTAATAAAAATATTCTGGGATGAAAACAAGAAGAAGTCCTTTCTGGAAATGACACTTCAAAATTATATCACAATTGAAACCAAACACTAAAACATTTCATCACAAGCAGGTCAAAGCTTATTCGAATTGAGAACATATTGGATATTGACGTGATAAATAGCAATTGATTTAACTGAGCAAGACTCCTGCCTTTTTTCCATGCCCTCTCAAATAATTCCAAAAGAGATGCAAAGATTCTATCAATACTTTGGATAATTTAGAGAAAAACGATGAAACTTGGTCACAACGAACCTAAAATCTTAATATTAGGATATTAACGAGCTTTTGCCTTGATAAACTTAAAATGACGGGCATAATCGCGAAACCAAGAAGGAAACTATTTTTCGTATTTGAAGTTTACATTTCATCTCTTTTTATTTTTTGCAAAATTCGCAAAAAGCAATTAATGTGAAAACAATCTAGAAATGTTGTCTCAAGCGGAAGTGAATACTTGAAGTTGATCACAGTATTCATATGGGCAGTTCTAAATTTATCTATTCCTTTTCTCTCTTTACCCTTTCCTATTGAGAACGATCATTGTCATTCGATTGATTGTAAGATTGAAAACAATATCTATAATTTTCCTCAATTTTTTTTTCCAATCCATCCTTCTGAGACTTCTAGCCTCTTTAGTTGTAAGTGATGAAAGATGAAAGATGAAAGATGATGTAACATGAGTTTTGAAAGTCCTATTTTATTGCAAGCAACGAACGCAAACATCACCAATTCAATTTGGTTAAAGGACTATGTACGTCATAATTACCTTCATTTTATCTACGTCATGCTTTTATGTATGTGAAAATAGAATGGTATTTTGTTACATTTCTTCATATGAAATTCGTGTGTGTTTCTACAAGGACGGAATATGAATGTAAACCGGAGACTGGTTAGATTTGTGCTGCGAACTCAGAGAAGTCAATTTTGTCTCTAAGTAACAATGAAGTTAGAGTTCGTAGATACGTAATCCTATGAAAGCAAATCTTTGAATGAATGTTGCCCTTCAACACCACTTCGACTGATTTTTGTTTACGTGACAGACATACCATATACGGGACAGAATCAAGATACGTTGTTGAATTTTTTTTCGAGGACCAACATACTGATGCTCGTAGGAATCTACATGAATTGAATTATCCTTTTCATTCTTTGTTGCAAGAAAATTCTTCAAATTATAGCGACTTCTCAAAGGAAGAGGTTTTGTAGTATTCTTTGTACGCACTTCACGAACTACTTAAAAACAGTCCAAGCACATATTTCATCAATATCTTATCCCCACCATGAAACTCGCAATTTTGTCTACTCTTTTCGGAGCCGCCGCTGCTTTCGCCCCTGCATCCACCGGAGGTATGTCTAACAAGAAAGAATTGATGAGGTGTAATTCACTTTCTGCTGATGCATGAAGTGAAGATATCTCTGGACAGTCAGATCTTTGAAGATTGGAGGAAACACACTTTCATCACACAATATAAATGAAAGTTTTAAGATGTAACGATTGTTGATGCATTTGTACTAATACTTGACTTCCTTTTCATTTATTATTTATAGGACGTGCCTCTGTCAGCCTTCAAGCTGACAAGAGCCCCTCTCTTCCTTTCTTGCCATACCCAGAAAATCTTAAGGGGTATGCTGGAGATGTTGGATTCGACCCACTCCGCTTCAGTGACTTCGTACCAATGGACTACCTTCGTGAGTCTGAGCTTAAGCACGGACGTATCTGTATGATGGCGTGGTTGGGATTTGTTACCGTAGACATGGGTGTACGTATCTACCCTCTTCCTGAGGCCTATGAAGGTCTTACCTCCGTCACTGCCCATGACGCCCTTGTTAAATCTGGTGCCATGGGACAAATGCTTCTTTGGATTGGACTTGCCGAGTGCATCGGATGGCTCGCAATTGCTGAAATGCTTCAAGGAAGCGGACGTGAGGCTGGGGATTTCGGTCTTGACCCTCTTGGATTCCTTTCTGGAAAGAGCGATGCCGAGATTGAGCGAATGAAGGTTAGGGAACTTAAGAACGGACGTCTTGCTATGCTTGCCTTCTCTGGTGTTGTTACCCAAGCAGTACTAACCCAAGGACCATTCCCATACGTATAAAGGCCTGGTTTTTTTGTGACAGATAAAATATAATCTTGAACTTCCCGACGCCCAAATATATAAACCAAAAATGTCACCACTATTTCTCTCAAGAGCTGAATGAAATATAAGGTCAAGAAAAGAGGTGTATGGAGTTGCAATATCAACAAAAAATAAAATTTTGTTGAGGGTACATTTACATTGTATAGTTATCCCTGCCCTTGACTTCTATTGTGGAGCTAAACTTTAAAGAATAGACAACAGAGTTGAATCACATTAACTATTTTGATCTTATACTCCTCCATCTTAATTGACACCTAATGTCTGTAGTAACTATACAGTCCTGAAGCTTTTTTTGTCAGGTATTTTGGTGACAAATTTTTTTCCATACCCTGTCTATATCACAATGTAAAGGTTCACGTTAGTTTACATCATTTACAACAACTGTGTAGAAATTGAAAGCAAAATTCACCTTCTAGGTCTTTATTTGAGACATAATATCTGATGCTGTATATAATTGAATTATGTGTGAAATCGATCTCCTTGCAGATCGTTTATTTTGACAATTAACGTATTATGCTGTCTTCAAAATTCTAGAATTTTTTTCGTTTTCGTAAAAAAAAATTTCAGATGTGGAGGATAAAAGTTCAAGCTGATTGAAGTTGGATTAAAATAACAATCAATGAATTTGAGGCAAACCTCAACAAGTCTCTCTATTAGGGACATTGAAGGAATTCCTTTTTAACCAAAGCTTGATTTGAAATCAAGAAACCATTGATTTCATCAACTCAGACTTGAGACGTTATCACCTTGGATCCATCAAAACGTTACATTTAAGTAAAAAACAACTTCAAATTCATGCACTGGATTCAATGTTAACGGCATTTTCGTGCGACGTTACCAAGAGGCAACAATAGTTTGATGATTTCGAAGAAGGATTGGATTTCACCTGCGTAGAACCTTTAAATGTCATTCTTTCTTGAGATTACTGAGAGCATAGTTTTATATGAAATTCAACCAAGTATGAGGAAACAATCCACAGTTTCTTGGTATTTTTTCAGTATATTTACAATTCGCTTTCATAAATTGCAACATTGAGAGGGAAAATAATATCTTAATATGATTACTGCTGTCCTCCATATAATCTGAAAATTCATTCAGTCGAATGTTTTATATCGCGTAACGATGCAGCAGATACATAATGAATTCTTCCTGGGAACTGGGGAGTCAAGTCAACCGATTTCAAGTAATATATGCAGAGAATGGTCAATGGTGTATTTCATAAATAATTTTTGAAAGCCCTCAACATCGTTAAGGCGTTTGTAAGTTATTCTGGAGTCTTCTTTTATTTCTCCTCTTTACTTCTGTCCTTTTAGTTTGCAATAAAATGCATTCTTGCTGTGTTAGGCTTTTGCTTTCTTGAAGTTAGCACTTTGAATCATAAAAGCTATATTTATTAGTATTTCTATTTTCATTTTGTTGATGTAATAGATTGAGATACAAATTTGTAATTTTTAAGTCATGGATTGAGAGAGCTAACTTGCCTTTTCTTAGGCTATGTTCGGGTACGATATGGAATTCTATTTTTACTGTACGCATGATCTGTATTACACGAGTAGTATTAGTCCATATTTATGACTATGGTATAGTATGACTTGTGAAAATATATGTTTAGGGTTAATAATCCTTGCATTCATTAAATGAAACAAAACATCGTTGTGCGCGACAAATATTTTCACAATTATTTAAAGATAAACATTTAGTCAGGTTTTTAAATAATTGTATGTCACATGAAAAAAGTACAGAAAGTCTATGGAATTCCTTTGGCAAAATTAGATGCAATACAACTACTTAAGATCCTACAGTGTATGAGCTGTAAACAAGTACGACCAAAAAAGTAGTCTCGTGTACAAAATTGATAAAATGTAAATCATTGCTCCACAGCAGTTATCTTACCAGTTCAGCGAAGGAAATCACGAATTCTAGAATCATAATTTCTCTTTTTATCCTTTTCTCCCACACATTCTCCGAGGTCAACGAATAACATTCAATTTACATCCAATCTAATACATCAACAATGGGACTTACTTTTTCAAGACTTTTCGAGCGTATGGTAAGAGGGAAATGTTTGAATCATTGAAAAACTGGAGCTTCGATTTCATGATGCGCAATGTTTTGTTGGATGGAACGCGTGTTCCAATTCGTAATCCGCCGGATCTCTCTTATCGTGCATGGGAAGATAAAAGACCCAATTTTTTTCATCGTGTGAAGTAGAGTCTTTTTCGTTTTGTCGTACACGTCTACCACACCTTCTACATTGCAATGCTGAAAATGAAAATTTCTTACACGTACACAATACATACGGAAGGTCTTTTGTCTTGTATGTTCAGCTGTAGTAGGTGGTCCGTCTAGAGAGTTCTACTTAAACCTGTTTTTAAATATTTTGATTCTTAGATAGTACTATACGCGATTTGATATGGTATCTATGCACAAAAAAAGATAAATAAACCGTTGCTCTCTAGGTGCAAACAAACAATCCAACAAATTCCAATCCACAACCACACGAAGCAACATGGGTCTTACGTTTTCAAGGTTATTCGAACGCATGGTATGTGATAGCATGTCCTCATAGACCTCGAACAGACGAAGGTAGACCTTATAGAACCTGGAATATGGTATCTGAACATCCATGACATGGATGCGAAAAGAACCGAAAGGAAATGAAGATCGGGTTTGTATGTAAAGCAGTACGAGTGCCCTACGCGCAAGAAATTGGACACAGTATGCTTAGCTTGTTGCTCCTGGATATCTTGTGTGCCCAAATAGTGTAGTAGTTGCTCTACATTTGACAAAGTGAAAAGTGTTTCTTTTGAAAAATCATATCTCATCGATGTTTTTCATTCTTTTACTACACAGTTCGGCAAAAAAGAAATGAGGATCCTCATGGTGGGTCTTGATGCTGCCGGTAAAACAACAATTCTTTACAAATTGAAACTTGGAGAAGGTAAGAATCTCTATGTATCAGTTATCTTTATGTTTTTTCTTCCTCGAAACTAAATGTCGTTGTCGCCCAATCTTGTGTATCGTCATTGCAGTTGTTACCACTATTCCTACTATTGGATTTAATGTTGAGACAGTAGAATACAAAAATATCTCTTTCACAGTGTGGGATGTGGGTGGACAAGACAAGATCCGTCCTCTCTGGCGCCATTATTATCAAAACACTCAGGGGCTAATTTTCGTTGTTGATTCCAATGACTCCGACCGTATTGACGCAGCCAGAGATGAGATGCACAGAATGCTTAATGAAGACGAGCTTAGAGATGCGGTATTGCTTGTATTTGCCAATAAGCAGGATCTTCCAAACGCTATGAGTGCAGCTGAAATGACTGACAAGCTCGGACTACACGGACTCCGTCCATCTTACAGGCAATGGTACATTCAAGCATGTTGTGCCACTACAGGTGATGGATTATACGAGGGTCTTGACTGGCTTTCTGCCACCCTCATGAAGAAGAAATAGACTAGAAACTTTGTTGTTGCAGGGGTATCCGTGGGTTGTATTTGGTTGGTCTCATGCAAGGATTTGCTTTCGATTTAATTATTGATCTCTTAGAGAACGACGAATCCAAAAGTATCGTATCGTCAATCATGAAGATTAAGATCGTGTATAGCTAGAGATTTAATAATTCCTCAATTGAATGAGACGAGTATAAATGATGTCGAATTTTATTTGTAGGTGTACATTCTCTGTATTTTTACAATATTCGTTATAAATAGAGAGTCAGGAATACATGTCTGACTGTAAGTTTATTTTTATGAACTTGCGTGTCAGTGCAACAATGCCTAATACCGCGTGGTCTGTATCATTTGAACATTTTGTGGTGTTCTTATAAATTTATTGTTACTTTATGAATTCTCACGAGTCAAAATCTTTTGTATATCGAGATCTGAATTCAGATCCGCCGATATAACATCTTTTTCGTGAAAGCGATACTGCAATAAATTTTAGCAATTTGCTCATGAAAGTCAACGATCGTATTTCAAGGAAACTTTCGTCTTCTGATTCCTTTGCGAGAAAAAAAAACCCTTTTTAAATATTTTACTGTGTGGTTTCACTTCAATGATTTCAATTTCAATAATGCATATTGTTTTATTCAATCTTGTACACAATAATGTTATGATTGTTGCTTGTATCAATATTATCTTAGATATTGACTTTTCAGTAATAATGTATTAATGGAGTGTAAAACAAAAAAATGATTATCCCGAAAAAAAAGTAGTGTTCTTGAAAAATAAATGTTACCATTAGGTAATCCATTTCGTTCTACTCCAAAATAGACACACATTTACTATCTTGAATTCTGAAAAATGTTTCTTAATCATCGTATTCCCACCCAAGAGTCCCTTTGTTACTTCGAATCTGTATTCAAAACCTACTTCACCCTTACACAACCATCTCAATGTAAGACAGAGCTTCTTTGTCGTGTTATAAAAACAAAGAAAATTTTATTTCTTGAATCATAGATTCTTTTCAAGAAACAATAACCTAGCAATTTTAATTCTCGCCAAACATAAGATAAAGTTGGAATATGGTGAAACCTATAAAGACTTTGTTATGAAAATGGAAAAGGAAAGAATTGTCTCGAATTAAAAAAATTAATAAACGATAC
>Ga0115008_10001316_pt1 | contig 19879 bp, 18 predicted proteins | sample FraStrMetagenome_FD_87164 | JGI IMG/M metagenome (GOLD analysis project Ga0115008, IMG submission 87164) | Marine eukaryotic phytoplankton communities from Arctic Ocean - Fram Strait ARC3M Metagenome | ecosystem: Environmental > Aquatic > Marine > Oceanic | place: Fram Strait | collected...
AAGCAATATTTGAAGATTCAAGCTGAGTTTCCAATACAATTGATTTAGCCGAATGACCAACATAAGTTCCGAACCTCGTTGACATAAAGAATCATATGAATGTAGCGAGAAGAAAATTAGCGTTAACAACTAAAGTAACTGTATTCTTCCTTTTAAAAAACGGAGATTTAGCGAATTTTTTATATTTTGTGAAAGGTGAAAATGCGAGTTGGTGGGGTAAAAGTTAGTCCCGATGGTTTACACGTGGAGTTTTCACCCCTAGCTCTCTACTCGCTACAGCCACCTCGCAATTCAGAAACCGAGCCTCAACTCCGAAAATAGTTAAAAGTGAATTCAAATCTCTAAGATTATTTGCTTAGGTTCAGGTCCAACTCTCTTCCCATCTGTTCAATAAACGTCATTGCTGCAACTCGTATTCACATAAATTACAATGACATCGAAGGGGTTCAGTGAGAAATATGATAAATGGAATTCCATAACAAATGAGCTTGTTACGCAAACTGAGAAGGAGGAAGAAGAAGAGGCCAAAGTGGGAGCAGAATTTCTCGGGTTGAATGGAAAAGTTCCAAGAAGTGCCGCTGAGGCAGAAGAAAAGGCCAAACTTGAAGCTGCGAAAAATGCAAAGAAGGCTTTAGAGAAGCAAAAGGAAATGGAAGATTCTATGAAGCTTGTCATCGAAGATATGAATGGTAGTAAGGACGGAGCGAAACAACTTTTAGTCCTTGATGATGATTGCTTGCAAGGGCGGCGCGTCATTGTTTTGAGAAATTGCAAAGACTACAAGTTCCATATCAAAAAACCAAATGATCCAAAACAGAGCCTGATAAAAGTTTTTATTGAGGGGTGCAAATCTTGTGTCGTCCATATGCAAGCACCAACTATCACGAGTATGGTTGAAATTACTAAGTGTTCTAAATTGGATTTAAACATAAGCAAGTATCCTGTAAATACCATGCAAATCGATATGTCTAGTGATCTAAATGTTGAGTTCTCCGATGTTTATTGTTTTGGAGCAATCGATCCGAAGAAAAATTTAAGCAATGACCGAATTTATCATGCTGGTGTGTCAAATATGATGTTGGGTGTACGCGTCCCTTTGTCGGATGGTTCAACGGGAAAGATTGAGCGAAAAGTGGATATGATTGAGGATGGAGCAATTAAAGTGGCTGAACAGTCGATTGAAGAATTTCAATTTGCAACTTACGTCAGCTGGAATAAGGATGCTCCTGAGCTTGTTACTGAGAGAGTTCACCGCATAGGAACACGACTATTTACGCAGAGTGAACTTGACCGAAAGATGGAAGAAAATAATGGCTATGATACTGAATTGAAAATGCATGAGTTTGAATTGAAGGTTAAAGAATGCGAAACACACAAGAGCGAAGGAAATGAAGAATTTATCAATGGAAATTATGCCCAGGCGGTACTGTTTTATTCCATGGCCATTGATAAAAGTTCGATTTTGAAGGATGACAACGAGTCAAAGGCTTTCAAATCCCGCCATATTTGTTTTGCAAATAGATCCGCTTGCTTTCTTAAGCTAGGTCACCATGAAAAAGCATTAGCCGATGCAGAGTCTTGTGTGGAAATATGCCCAACGTATATCAAGGGTTTATTTCGGAAAGGTTTAGCATTACATGCGATGGGTAAATATAATGAAGCTCTACCCGTATTAGCTGAAAGCTTAAAGATTGAACCAAACAATAAGCAAATAAAGCAGGCTATCCAATTTTGTGAAGTGAAACTCGGAATGGAGCGAAGAAAGAGAATGAACATATGATAACGTATTCTTCAATGATCTTACTGCCAACTCAACGTAGCATTTGATTCGTAGTAATCGATTACTCTTTCAAGTTTACTTCTTCTTTTTCTAGTTTACTAAACTACACTATCGAAATATCTCACCCGCATATAGAAAAACTTTGTGAACACATCCACAACGATCATGATCCCAGTCTTCATATCCTTACAACACTTTATGATGTTGATTTCAGTGATGTCGAGATGCGCGAATACAACAGCCAAAAACATTTACTCAAAACTCGATTCTAAGGTTATAGGTATCAACTCTTTGACAATATGGTTGACTTTAAATGAGATGGCAACGCTTCAAACCATGACAACAAATAGTGGACAACGATGCATGAGAAGAATACAACGGTAGGTTGGAATTTCATGGTCAGAAAAATGGGGAAAGGGAATGGTTAAATGTAATGCTTGAAGAATTTCTGTCCTATTGAAGTCGTTGAATTTACTATTGCGCAAGAAATCTGTAATGGGCTTGTTTTTATATTGTGTATACCTTACACCCTGCGTCGCCGAGATCGAATTACTGCTGGCGTCATTTTACGTTCAAGGACAATCATACACAAATATGGTGTTGAAATACCTCGGATAATCGATCAAGCCCTCAAGCTTGATAAAGCTAATGTTGACATGATCTCACGAAATACGAATGATAAAGAAATGGACCTCAAAATAGCTTTTGACAGCTTACCTGACGTATCCAAGCCACTTATATATGGTCATTTTAAGACGCTATACCACATGATCGAGACGAAATATCGATTAATTGACACTTTCCTAACAAAAACGAGAGGTAAAACTTTTTTACGTCGAACGATCAAATTCTATAGTTTCTCCTAAAAACATTTTACTATTTGACCTAAACTTCTCTTAGGATTATACATTGAGCTCCATCGTAGTTAATAAATAACTCAACTCCTCCACACTCATATTCGTTATGTACTTACGGAGACATTTTAACAGGATGTTTGGATACTTACAAATAACTCACACCCTCCACAATTATAATCATTATGTACTCACAGAGACATTTTAATAGGAGGTTTGGATGCTTGAAATAGTTCTGGAAGTGAAGTTACAAAAAATTAAAGTCGGATCACGGCAGAAAAGCGTTAAAATTTCTTTTATTAAAGCATACTGAATTTTTGTACATTATTGTTGCATTTACTTCGAGGCTATCATATCGCTTCTATTGTCCTCGAAGTATATCTATATCATTCTAACACGAACGCCAGCCTTCACCGAACAATTGGCTCAAGATGTGCGCAGTTCCCGTCACAACGCACCTGGTACACGACGAATCTTGTTCCTGCATTCTTCAATTTCAAGACAATCTATCTCAAATAAATCGCCACAAACGTTTATTATTGTAGGGCGCCAATCTTCATTAGCTAATATATCCCCCTTGACCTTGTAGTAACGTTCAATGGACGCCAATACACAACTGAACGCAATATTGGAAGGCTTGAATGTGTTAAATGAGACGTCTGCCTCCGTAAGCTCCGATATGAAGTACGCGTGTAAGGCTACTTCGTCCCGAACCTCCTTCGATGCAAACGTCTCATCATCAGACGCCATCGCACGAAGGATCAAGCGAGCAAAGGAAACAGCAGTAGGAGGATGCATCATCCACTCCAGACGAAATCCCACTCTAGTCTCCATCGAAATTATCTCCTCCAATTTTATATCTTTGCACAACGAGGTATAACACGATATTGGGACGGTCTCAGGCCTATGTACTTTAATGGCTAGAAACAGTGACGTAAGGGACAACAATCTAAACTCCCTCTCATTCATATCTAACTCCTCTTCATTAGCCAAAATAATATACCGATCTATATATGACATCGCAATAGACACAAGCTCACGTTGAAAATTGAGTTTGTCTACAACCTCAAAGCACCAATAACAAGCAGTCTTCCGCCACGAACGTATCCGATGCAAATACGACATCTTCTCACAACTTCTATAACACGAACCTTTCCTGTACGTTGCAAAACCTTCTCGATACCGCCCTTCCTGACACAACATACGCTCCATCTGAACCGTTGCCTCAATTCTACAGACATTCTCCTTCTCTTGCTTGTGTAAATCACACGTACGAATTTTAGGTTGTTGTTGTGTTTTCCGCTGTGAGACTGCATCCGGATTATTCGAGACCAGATTGCTACCACGACTGATTCCACATTCACACGACTCCACCGTTCCAGTCACTTTCGATCCGTCCGAAGCATCGCCCGATTGAGCAGGAGAAGGCAACGCCGATGGCAGCTCGCTGCAGGATGAGCTTGCTACCGTACTGTGCGTATGCTCTAGCTTGTGTCGACGTGAGTAGCGGCTGATGTGAAAGAGGTGGAGTATATGTTGTCGTAGGGGAGTGGATGTCATCGTGACCGTTGTTGTTTGTATGAAATCCTAAAATTTATGCGATTGGTTGGCATTTTTTTTTTGCGCACAGTTGCGAGTTGCGAGAGTACGGTGCGGGTCATTCTCTGTCAATTTGCTAAAAGCGGGAACAGCATGCGAAGTAGAATTGAATATCTGCATGCGTTGCCGGAAATAGACAGCGAACCTCGCGGGGTTACGCTTTCTGCAGAAGGAAGTGCGTAGCAGATCGACGTATCGGGTATCACACGTGTGCAAGACTCTCGAAATGAATTCAAATATTGGTAGATTCTGGTGTGCGTTCGATATTGTTCTGCGGATGATGATTGTATGATATCTTGCGAACTTCAAGACTTTTGACCATCAGATATTGTCGTTGGCGATAAAACCAGATCGTGCTTCAATGGTTCCCATGGAAATGAATTTCTTACATATGTGTATATATGTATATTCAATCAGTAAGTAAGTTTAGAAAATCCAGGTGCGAGTGAACCTTTGTAATTACATTGTACGTTGGTATACATATTTAAAACTTTAAATAAATCGATGAAATCACTTGCGTGGCGTAGAACATTCGAAAGAAAATGATTCTCTCTCGAACGAAGAATCGAGAAGATAGAATGAGTTGTGGATTAGAGATATAATTACTGTAATAGCTTTTGGCTCACTTAATTATAGGTTCCACCGAACAAGTTCAAGCTTTACCAGTTGTCTCATTTAGTTTCCACCGAACAAGTTCAGGAACGCCTTTCGGCAATATCAAAAATCACGGTTTCTCAAAAGTAGCGATGGATTGAACTCGTGCGTATTTATTAGGTCTCTCTCGCTGGTTTCTCCCTCCCTCCCTCCCTCTCTCCCTCTCTCTGCTGGAGAAATGTATGTTTCATCTATTTCTTTTGTTTCAACAACTACAGTTTACTCTTCTGACATATAGCTGATACATCATCCCATTTCAACAGTCATTGATCATTGAGGAGAAGTAGCAATTGTTACATTTTGTCCTTGAGAACAACATGAATTAGCTTTTACAAGAGATAAAAGCCCATTTTGGTAGTAAATTATATCAACATTCCTGAGTTCCATATCACGATGTTCAAACCGATCACAAGAAAATAGAATAGAAAATATAAACAAGTAATAAATGTCTGTTCATTAGTAGGAGTATGGAACTAGATAGTGTGCTGTGAGAAGCAATCACGCGATTTCGGTTGGCATATGGATACTTCCTTATCGTTATCATACCAAGCTTTTCGAGCAAATAGTGATAGTTACATTGTCTTCGAATGAAATACTTGCGTCGCTATGTGTGGTGTTTTTATTCTCAAGTTTGCAACATACAAATAATGGTGTCGCTTCTCGAGGTTGCCGATGGGGGAAAGTGGTGTTAGCAAAAAATCTTGTTGCTGAGGAGGTGGTTGGGAAGGGGTTCCTTATTTTGATGAAAATGTGGTGCTGGAGTTGGACTATTTTGAATAGTTTCGACATCTTCCACCCAGCCACGCTTTACGCGTTACGCTTTACAGACTTAAAATGAAGTTCTTTCCCGCTCACTATGTCACCAAGAAATGTTATCGACATCAGATAAAATATTTTTGGTACCTTATTGGGTTGAACGAGATAAAACCTCTAAAACAGCACCGAAATTCTGAAGCTTTGGCGTTCCCTTTTCCACCCGCCACTTTCTACGATCATTATTTCGCATTTTTCTTCCATGTTGAAGTGGTGGAAGGCTATGCAATGGATGATGTGAGACAAGACAAAGTACATTTGTACATATTTTCCGCATAGAAATTGCTTCTAGACTTTTGGTCCTCCTATGATTTAAGATATCGAGTGATAATATGATACTTCTTAAGCGTATGTATGATTTTATTAAGCTCATTTTATTAAGTAAAGGTTGCCATTCATTAAGGAAATTTCCTTAAATAGAACTATGGTAGGCTTAACGCAGACAGAGAGAGAGTATAAACAGTATAAACAATTAAAAAATATCACAGAGTTGAAAAAAGAATTGTAACACCGTACTTTCGCCACGATATCAATGCTAAACTTCATATAATATATATTTACATTAATGAAATTAATATCGCGATATATACCAAAGAGTGCACCCACGAGCAATGTCGACTCGTCGTCCTCCTCTAGCGATTCATCAAACAATAACCCCTCACGGATACGTGTAGCTTGCGCACATCCGACGCAACCGTGGGTGGCATTTGCCGAATCGTACAGGGGGGCGATTACAATTTGGGATTATGAGAGGAATGTAGTATCATTTCAAATTGGTTTAGATGAGATATCGCGTCGATGCCAAACAGTGATACAGCGAGGCGGGAATTCGAGTATGAGCGGGGCTCATATGTTGAGTTCGGTTGTTGCATCAGAAAAGAATATGAGTACCCCTTCGTCAAATAAGCAATCTTTGTCATCATCCAATAGTGGAAATAATTTGTATGCGCATACTGCTACCTCGTCGACAACAAATACTAGTTCACGGGGAAAGAACAATAGTACGACTGTTGAAAAGCAGAATATAGTTAAGTTGGGTAGTGTCAGGCAGATCAAATTTTACGATTATGATTCTTTGTTTTGGAATATGGGAACGGAGTTTGTTGATGATACAGACATTCAAGAAGGACTTATAAGTCCACTTTCTTCTTATTTGATTGTAGTTTGTAAGTTTCGGTCGGTACTAGTTGAAATTGGAGTAGGTCGGTGTTTCCTTTTGCTAGATCAATCGAAACAGTCCAAAGTCTGCACAATCGAACCTCTTAATTCATCTGTTCTTGCAGTAGGGTATGCAGATGGAGTCCTACAATTTTGTAATTGGAAAAATGGGACAAAGCTAGGTGTTAAACGAGCTCATCCCAAAGAAATTTTCCAAATAATTCCCGCCTTTGCTACTCAGAACGTCATTTCGAAAAAGTCGTCAAATGCTCGTTTAATTACTATTGGTGCTGAAGGAAATGCATTTTTGTGGGAATGTTTGTTTCACTTAGACAAAGAAACACATTTGGAAACAATTCAAGCCCATCCTCTTGCTAAGATGGGGAACATCTCGGTTGGAGACAATGTAACCACACACGCATCATTTGATGAACAAAGAAGCTTCTTTATTACACTTCATTCCAACCTTCAACAAATAAGTGTTTTTGATTTGTCGACATTTCAGTCAACAACTACGAATATAAGTTCTTCTTCACAGGGAATAAATCTTCCTTCGTTCATGAGACTTCACGTTCCTTCGATTGGTTTGGGTTCGTTGGTGGTGCCGGCTCCGCACCTGCTTTATTCTGATACTACTTTAACGTGCTTGGTATTAAATAAATCTCTTCATGAAGTTTCTTTTATTGCTGCTTCTGTAAGCTCACAAGAGAGTGAAGTTAAACCTGAAGAACATGCCTTTTGTTCAGTATCGGCACTGATAGTGAGTATCCTTATCTATATATATATTTGGTGATATGTCTTTTACTGACACAGTAGATTCTTTATATGGAAAGAGAGATACGGCTAACAAAACAAAGGTGTACGCTATTTGTGTTCCTCGGTTCCGGTGTGGTATTGTAGTTCTTGCATCAAATTCAGGTCTAATCATAGCCGATAATTCGATGGGGAGAAATGTACGTTTTTTGATTCTTACAAAAGCTGTGATAATTACTCTAACATAATTCTAATTTTCAAACAGCGGATTGTCGGGACTCGTCATTTTGCGGTTGGTGATAACTATTTTGTAGCCGAGGGCGAATCAGTTTTCAAAACACAACTAGATATTAAAGAGCTTAACCCAGTGGGACATATGAGAATGAACTTCCCAACCATTACTTACATGTCTGTATTTCCGCCAGAAACCTACGCTATTCGGCGACCCCCACGATTTATTGTATCTCCTACTCTGTCGTATGTTTGCCTATTCTGGGCCACTGAACGCCGATATGAAATTATACATATTCCGGGTCTTCTTGCCAATAGAGTCGATCTACCTCCTCCAATCGAATTTGGAAGTGATGTGACTGACTTTGCTTGGATAGGCAGTGATAATTCATTTGCAATTCTTGAATCATCACATGAGGTTGTGCAAGTCGCCAAATCTAAGCGTATTGGTAAAGGACTTATGAATTTAAAGAATAGAGTTTCAAAATTTGGTCAAGGCAATAACATCACTGCAAAACCTACTGTTTGTAGCAAAGAAGTTGTTCATTTGAAAGTGCTTCTTGAAAGTAATGTAAACGACAGAAGCAAAACTGCTGTAGTAACAGCGAAGAAACTAGGTATACTGTCAACAAGAGGTGGATTACCCGTTCGACTTTTCAGTGGCCCATTACTTTGCGTGGGTTGTGTTAATAAAAATTACGAGGATACTTCTGATGGCACCGCGTACTTTTATGGTAAACGCATTTCTGACGACGTCTTAGGTGCTGCTCTCTATATGAGCGTGGGACCAGCTTTGCCCATTCCAGACTTAGTCGAATGGAGCGATGATGGAAGCCTTTGCTGCATATGCAAAGGGAAATTTATTTACCTTTACGTTTCCAAGCAGCCGGAGTTTAGATTAGTTTCGAAATTTTTGTTAGCCGTCAATGAAGTTGGTTGTTGTGTACAATCAGCCAAATTTATCCACAACGTTTTATTTTGCACGACACGAGGAACGGTTCAATGTATATTCTTAAATAACGATTTTCTATCAACAAATAAATCGCGTGGTGCAGACTCATTCGTTTTATCGTCATTTACATCACCAGATGCACCGCTGCAAAATTTTGGCGGAAGCAAGGTGATTTCGTTTTCACCTCCAGTAAAATTTATGTCTTTAGACTGCCCGGATATCGTCGATATTTTTGCTGGTAGTCTGCTCGTATCAACCGCATCAGGAATTCAAGCGGTAAGTTTAGATCATCCCATTTTAAGAATTGGTATCCTTTTATCTGCTGGTCAGTTAGAAAAAGCAAAATTATGGACCTCTGCAGTACCAATAGAAAAACATGATTTACTATCGGACTTTGTAGAAAGCCTAGGTTACCCGGAAGTTTGTGTTCAGCTCGAAGGTATGTTGTCACTTATATTAAAACGATTCATCTTTAGTCACTTTGATGCGTTTAATTCCTTTTTTTCGAAGGTATATCTCTTGTTACAAGAATAAATCTTTGTCTCAAGTATAAGTTAACTTCGTCCCTAGAGAAGATTGTGAATGATTTTAGCGTTGCGGATATACGTAAAATCAAAGTTGGCGAAAGCAATTACAGCGCAATTGAGTTCGTTGGCGCTTATTTGTTGGCTCACGGAAATGGTGAACTCGTCCGGCGAATGGCTAGTGAGTCCATTGTAGTTGGAGATGAATCAAGACGAGAGGCATTTCTTTTGGCTTCTCTTCTTCTCGCTGTTAATTCAAATGACGCTCGAAGGTTAATTCGACGGATAATCGGGAGCAAGAATACAGCAGAAGATGAATGGGGTGGTCCTGTTGGACAATACATGCGTAATTTTGTAAACTAATTGTGACACTTGTTGTACACCGTAAGCGTAATAATAGTACGCATTTAACACTCTGATTAATATTTGGCGAGTGAGGATAGCACCGTATTAAGGGTAGTGTTAAGAGAAGATACATCACGGTGGAACTTCGCCTTAACGATGATAAAGTGGCACATGATTTATAAAAATACAAGTCTAAGGATACTTCTTCTTTGATGCAATGGTATCTAAAATGAAAGGAAGCTTATAGTTTAGTTAACCTCTATACAGGAGGGACGGAATGACCAAACTAATTCTAGCCTTGGTGTACCTAAAACTACGCGTAACTATCGTAGACTACGTTGTTCTAATAGATACCTCTAAGATATGTCTAGTTTGAAGTACGAATGCATACACATCTATTCCCTACCCATCTGTTTGTTTGTGTCACTACCAGATAGGTATTATTTAGCCACACTAAGAGATAAAGATGAGAACGTTCCTATCGGAAATTAGGTATTATTTGAGATATCGTGAGAGTGTCAGTTCTAGAATGGGTGTAGTCCCGTAATAGGATCATCAACTGACAATTTTGTGATTGATATAATTGACATTTGTTTATGTCTTTTTAATTTAGAGGCTTCAATTGGGATGTTTTTTCCTTGTGCAACTTACATCCCGCGAACCACGTCCTGATCATTACCAAACATTACCGGTTGTCACTTGCTCTCCTTCTCATACGCTTGCGTGTACTACTCACTCCTTTATCGCATCCTTTACCCTGCATCGTATTCATATTTCATACTTCAAAGTATTTCATAAACGACACAATATTTTTAGTTTGCGCGGTCCGAGTTGAGATTCAAATTTGAATTTTGATAGAGAACGTCTTTCAGCGAATTTAGATTCTCCTTATCTCTTGGGCTTCCCCATTTTCGTAAATTTTGTACCACAAAAAAATACTTCGAGGTATCACTACCGATATCGATAGAGCAATACTACTCTCTAGTGATCCGCAAAATCAAGCCGATCATCTCACACAACTCCTAATACCAAATCAATCAACAATCATGTCAGCAGAGAATGTAGATGAGGAACTCGTCGACTACGAGGAGGTAAGAGATGGATAGACACAAGAATGACATTGGTCACCGCTTGCCACCATTCACTGGATCTTTTCTAAGTTAGTCTTTTCTCATGCGAACTTTGATTTTTAGGACGAGGAAAACGTCGAAAGCAAGGAAACTGCTGGAGACGACTCCGGTAAGGAGGTAAAGAAGTAAGTGTTCAACAAAAAAAATCAATCAAACAGTGTTAAAATCAATCAAACAGTGTTGAGGGTGATCGGTTGGAATAGAAAGCTAGATGCCGGATCTCGTCAGCTTACATTGGAAGATGTACTCAACTATTCATCAAGCACAAAAGAAAAGTTTGGATTAGAAGTGGAGATTGCTGTGATAAGTTTCAATTGCGTTTTTATTTTGTAAGAGTTATGTTTCCAATCTAGATTGGGCGTTCAATAACATGGTGTTCAATAACATGAAAGCAAAGTTAATGAGTCCATTGAGATATCTCGCGCTCTATCCTAGGGATCGTATCTTTCAGATGGTGAATAGATGCGAACTACTTTCGTTTTGGCATGAATTGGAGGACTCACATGCTTGCACTGGAACCTGCTGTTTGATTAGTAAACGTTCTGTCCTGTTCATCATGTGTTTCTGTTGCGTCCTTTGTTTCGTTTTGAGAGACCCATGATCAATCACCTCATCATTCATTCGTAGCGTATTCAATTCGTCCGTTCATATTACTCATCCACATCGATATTATTTCTCTCTCGACATCGATTGTACGATCTTTCATCATTATTCTTTTTTATCTCTCACACACACAATTCAGGGGACATTACGTCGGCATCCACGCCTCCGGTTTCAAGGATTTTATTCTAAAGCCAGAGCTGCTACGTGCCGTGATCGACTGCGGTTTCGAACATCCAAGTGAAGTCCAGCACGAATGCATTCCTCAGGCTGTTCTTGGAATGGATATTATTTGTCAGGCCAAGAGTGGAATGGGAAAAACTGCTGTTTTCGTGTTAGCGACACTTCATCAGTTGACAGAGTCTTCCGGTGATGATGCCGAAGGGACGAGAACACCACAGGCTCTCATTATGTGCCACACGCGCGAGTTGGCGTTCCAGATTGCGCATGAGTACGAGCGCTTTTCAAAGTACCTCCCTAAAGTTAAGTCAGCAGTCTTTTTTGGAGGAGTTAGTATCAAAAATAATCGCCAGGCACTCAAGGAAGGAGTTGATGTGGTTGTTGGTACCCCAGGTCGTATTTTAGGTTTGACAAAGGAAAAGTCATTAAATCTGAGCAAGATTCATCACTTTGTTCTTGATGAATGCGACAAGTTGTTGGAAAGCCTTGACATGCGTCGTGATGTACAGGAAATTTTCAGAGCAACACCTCACGAAAAGCAAGTGATGATGTTCAGCGCCACTCTATCGAAAGAAGTCCGACTCGTTTGCAAGAAATTCACGCAGGACCCAATGGAAATCTACGTTGATGATGAAACAAAACTCACTTTACATGGTTTGCAGCTATACTACGTGAAACTTACTGAGGCTGAGAAAAATCGTAAGCTCAATGATCTTCTCGATGCCATTGAGTTCAATCAAGTGGTTATTTTTGTTTCGAAAGTTTCCCGTGCTCGTGAATTAAATCGTCTCCTCACTGAATGCAATTTTCCATCAATCTGTATTCATGCGGGTATGAGGCAGGAGAAACGTATATCCGAATACAAGAAGTTCAAAGACCTTGGAGCGCGTATTTTGGTTTCCACAGATTTGTTTGGTCGTGGTATTGACATCGAACGCGTCAATGTTGTTATCAATTACGACTTTCCCGATCAGAGCGATCAGTTTTTGCACCGCGTAGGTCGCGCGGGTCGTTTTGGAACGAAAGGACTAGGAATTTCATTTATTTCTAGTGAGACAGACCAAGAAATTTTGGATCAAGTTCAGTCTCGTTTCGAAGTGAACATTGGAGAGTTACCCGACGAAATTGATGTCAGTTCTTACATGACAACTTAAATATGTTTGGTATGCTGTTACAGCAGGCTATTGTAGAAACAGGTTTAGATCTGATATAGATTGGACTGCATTTCATATATGTAATTTTCAAGTATTCAACAGCATGTTTTTGTCGCACCGTCTAATCCCGGGAAACATAGATATTGTAGGCTCACGTTGGTGCGCAAGCTTTCGCTATAGATATATCAGTGACGAAAGTCCTTTAGTGTTTAATTATCATTGTTTAAGGGTTGTGATCGGTGCACAAGAAAGGAGTTGAAAAAATAGAGTAAATTTAGGATAAGCGATGATTCTTCGCAGAGTTCCAATTTTGTCCAAGAACTTTGAGGTGGACTGTTGTATACATCAGATTTATCAGAAAATGTTCCTTCATTTGTCGTCATTCCTTGTTTTTGCATGTCGGCACAAGTTAGAGGCCGTTATCACTCACATTATCGCACGTTGACACAAATTAGAGGACGAGTTAATCACTGCCCAAGAAGTTTCAAGTGAAATGTTGTATGCATGAAATTTATCTACACAAAGGTACTAACATTTGTCATCATTCACCACTTCGTGTGTCGACACAAATAGAGCATAACCTGCTGAGTACTGCAAAGATCAAAAGGATGATACATATCACTAAGCGACCAATTCATAGAGCGCATATACATTACAGATGGGAGTCAAAAATATTTCACCCTGGCACGTTCACTATTCACATAAATGTGTAGGGTGTTTGTTACTAGTTAGTGCCAAAAATAATCCAAAGTATTTGAAGAACTTATTACCGATATACAAAAGTTCTCTATACAGGTATGAATTAGTTGAGTATTTGCTATATTAACTTTTTTGCTTTCAATCATATCAATCCAACTATAAGTTCCAAAGGATCTTCCTGAGAGATAACAATTTCGGGTTTACTTCGCTTTTTTCGGTAGATTTAGAGCTCTCGATCTTTTCCGAATTCACTTTATTAGAAAATTCAATATTTTTCGCAGCCTTAAACGTTTTGAGCTTATTCAAATCAGCAATCTACAACAAAATTAGAAATTAGCGTTTCGACACCAGACTGTAAGGATGGAACAGAAAGCTTACGCTAGTTCGACTTAGCCACGTACCTTTGCCAACGTATAGTCGACCGTCTCGTGATCCATAGCAATGACGTTTTGACTGGGTTCCCATTGTTCGGATGCTTCATGTTTGCCTTTTCGCAATGAACGGGTTTGTTTCTCGTTTATAAAATCGTTACTTGCGACAAACGCATTAGGTGTACAAATGCCAATGAGCGCCAAAAAGATTTTTCTTCTATTGTTCATAATATTAACTCAATAATTGTCAGAATTTATTCTTCATTAGAAACCTTATACTATGAAGATTGGAATTGATGGATTTCTTCTGGAAGACGGTGAAATTATTCCTAGAACAGGCTGTAGGATCACGTACATTTTGCAGGAATGCAGGAATTGGACCCGTATACGTGCATCTAGCTTGCACAGCACGAAGGGAAGTCATACTATCTCGTAATGACTTTTATGACCGGCTGATGGAAAAAATTACAAGTCATATCTTCACACACATATGTATCTGTCATTCCTTCATGTAGCATGTAGATGGATGGAATCAATAGTCATCAAAAGTCATTATTTGTTCCCGTGGGAATGAAATAGCAATTTGGCTGTAAACTCACTACAGCAAAACTTAGCACTCTTAGAATACAAAATATTGGCGTGCAACAATCCACATCGCAATCATGAAGATTATCCATAGCGCCGTTCTTGCTATCATCACAGTAGGCTCTGTCGAAGCAGCCAGAAAACTTCGAGGTCGCAACAACCAGAAATCCAATTTATGCCCCGATTGTCCTCCTTCTCCAGGGGTACAAGATCTTTCGAAGATGAACCACTTCTCGGAGGAGTACCTTCAGGCAAAAGTGGCGGGCCGCGTGGACAAGTATCCACCTGTTGAAACAGATAAGCCTCAAGTTGAAGATCTTTCAAAGATGAACCACTTCTCGGAGGAGTACCTTCAGGCAAAAGTGGCGGGCCGCGTGGACAAGTATCCACCTGTTGAAACAGATAAGCCTCAAGTTGAAGATCTTTCGAAGATGAACCACTTCTCGGAGGAGTACCTTCAGGCAAAATTAGGACACCGTTTCGACAACCCTGATAATAGGCCGGAACGTGCCTCTTTCCAAGAAGATGAGCTCATCAAATTAAATTCGGAACTCGCCGAATTTGAAAAGGAGTTGAGCAAGTATGAGGAAGAATTTGGAGAGAACGTTGAAGGTATTTTTGATTGATTGATTTCATCATGCAAAAAATCTTTAGAGTTCAGGGAGAACCCCATAATATTGTAAAAGCCATTCATATAAATATCGTGTAAAAAAGTAATTTAAAAAAAACAATTTGAATAAACACAATTAGTTTCGTTTTTGGTAATCTCTGGTCGCTGCCATATTCGAAGTTTGTACTGGTAATTGAACTCTATCTTCATATCGATTCTAGCAGTCTACTTGGAAATAATTATGTGTCTTTTACATCTACTCACATTGTCAAGTTCATTTTTAGTTCACATGTCAATCATAATAATAGAGACACTGACTGCAGGAAGCAAGAAATCGTTCCACTTTTTTCTACCAAGAACTTTAGGATATTGAGACCACACACATCGTACTATTTGTACAGTAGAAGTTAATAAAATAAAAGCATACAGTTTAAAAAAAAATTGTACAGTCGGGTGTGTGTGAACGTCACGTCATGCCCGAATTTTGAACCTCGTAAATGGTAAATGTGAAAAAGTGAAAAACGTGGGCAAAAACGGCAACAACAAGGAGGAAGAATTGCACACACAAGAAATATTTTGAAACACGTAATGAAATTCAACAAAGCTTTGAGCAGTGATCGGCAGTGGATTCGACGCGGGCACAAAACTAGTGCACTATTTTATTATGCTTTTGTCATCCTAGTAATTTCGGGTGTGCAGAGCTTCACCAATGGGGGAAGCAATGTCATAAACAGTGGTCGTAAACCCCGATATTACAACACTCCTTTACAGTCATCTGCGGCTACAGATAAAGATATTGCATCATCGATATCGGGGGATATGACGAATGATGAAGATCAAATACGGTTGAATAAAAATAGAATGTATTGCGCGACATTAATATCGAATTTGGAAAGAGCGCTCGATAACTGGTTTGTTACAGGGTCGCCTGAAGAAAAAGCAAGAGCAATTCAAATTATTGAGCAGCTCTACCGCACGGCAATGGATGATGAAGATAAGAAAAAGGCCATACGAATGGCATCTCGGTGTACATTTCCCCTTCCTAAGCATTTATTGGACCGGCCAATGTCATCAGTCTCTTACGGAAACGATAGGGACGGGGAGTCCAGGCGAAAGCAAGTTGAGACAAGAAAACAATGGGAAAATGATTTTGTCGATAAAAACGACGAGAAAAGTTTTGATCGAAAGAAGGAGGCGCGCTCAGCGTTTACAGGAAGAGTTGCTAACCCAGAAGCGTTTATGGCTAGTCTAGAGGGTCGTGTGGGAGGTTATTCTGCAGGACTATCTCCAGAGAAGGTCGCGAAAGATAAAACTGAATTAGAAAACAGTTTGTTTCTTGAAGAAACCAACCAGCGCGAAGATACTGAAAACTCTGATTCAAAATATGGCGCATCTCATGAATGGGCTACTGAATTCACTTCGCAATTAGTTGCGAAGGCTGGGACAGGAGACGCATTTAACGGCTCAACGATTGGAGTTGGTGGCTTAGATGGTGTTTTAGCACAAATCAGGAGACGGGTTTGGGTGCCTTTGGCTGCACCTCCACAGCTTTTGAATGAATTAGGCATTAAACCTGTTCGCGGTTTGCTACTCTATGGAGACCCAGGGTAAGATTAGTTTATTTAAAAATGAAGTACTTTTGAATGTTTTTACTGAAGACAGTGAATAGTTGTGGAAAGACGTTGCTTGCTAGGAAACTTGGTTCAATTCTTTCCCCTCTTCGGCCAATGACCATTGTAAGGTAAGACTTTTTTATACAATCTACTTATCTACTGAAATTATTTAATCATTTTCCTTTAATTTTTGCTACCTTGAAGTGGACCAGAAATAATGGGTAAGTGCCAATTGATTCAACTCTTAAATACCCTCTAGGTAACTTATGTGCGCGATGTGATATCAAAAGACAAGTTCGTGGGATCAAGTGAGGCAAACTTGCGTGAAGTGTTTGATAATCCTCCTGACATTCACGATATCTTTAAGAAATATGACGGGGAGACACATTTATCACGCAATGCACTTCATGTTATTGTTCTGGACGAATTTGATGCGATGGCCAGGTCGCGCGGTGGAAAAGGTGGAAGTGGAGAGCAAGGAGATGCTGGCGTTGCTCGAGACAGTGTTGTTAATCAAATGCTTGCTAAGATGGATGGAGTCGATGAATTATGTGTGCCCACGTTAGTAATTGGGTTAACTAATCGCCGTTCTTTGATCGAGCCTGCACTGCTTCGTGCAGGTAGATTTGAGGTGCAAATAGAAGTCCCGCCTCCTAAAACCGACGAACAGCGTATCGCAATATTAGACATTCACATGAAAAGTATGTTCAATGGTAAGTTATGATTGATATGTCATGATGTTTGGAAAATTTCATTGACACGATTTACGGCATCGATCCTAGCTTCAAGATTACTTGTCTCTGATATTCCGAAAAAGCCACACGGTATTAATGAGCCATTAAATTACCCTACATATAAAGCACTTCTCGAGCAACTCGCGTCCAAATGCGAAAACTTCAGTGGTGCTTCGCTGGCGGGAGTTTGCCGAGCAGCTGCCTCTCATGCACTGGAACGAACAGTTGAAAAAATTGCAAATGGTATCTTCGAAAACGATATGAGCAATAGCATAATGAATTCGTGTTTGGTGACTATGGATGATTTTGACTTAGCTATCAAAGATGTAAAGGAAAGTATGCTGCTAAATAATGAATAAATGGGAAATGGGAAATTCTTCATTGCCTTGTGATCAAAGTTATGTAACTTGTGGGTCTGGAAAGCAGGTATCCAAAAAATGAAAAAGGATGCTGCCATGATCCTCCCAAACACGCCAACTGCATGACCGTCGGAACGTAATCAAATATTAGGAGAGGGGCATGCGGTTTCTTTGCGACTCTATCTCAGCCCTACAAATAAGTTCCAATTTTTTTAACTATGGGTAGACCACAAGCTTTGTGCCTTTTGTCTATTTCTCTGATAGGCGTGTGGGCGGCGGAATAAGAAGAAAATAATTTTGAAAAAGGACGTAGGGAATTTCCATCATAGTCTCTCGTTTAATTAAATATCCTTTTCCTCTATTACAAGGTGTTCTATGGTTTTTCTAACTTCTGCAACTGTGTTCAAGTCAGGACAAATTTTGTTCCAACTGCTGTCGGTGTCAGCAATCATAGTTCGAAGACTTTCAATTTCACTTAGCATGTCCATCATTTCTGTTTGCATCTTACTCACGCGCAAAGTGACAAAGAGCAAACTCGCACACAACAGAGCCATCACACCCATAGAAAAATAGAGCAAAGTCTGGGTACGATTACTCTGTTCCAATTCGATCTTTTGATCTTTCTGTAGGTCAACAATCACGGATGGCAGTCCAGAGGAGTCAGATTCGTTAATCATATTCACATATCCTTCATAGAACTTTACAGTTGCATCTTTCGCCGATTTATCCGCAATTTTTTTCAGGAATGAACCTTTAAACCAAACGGTCCGATAAAATGCAGTCATGCTAAGCCCTCCATCGGGTTTGGCTTCAATGAAAACTCTTTCTTCAATGCGGAAACAATCAACAGCTGGAAGTCCTTTACTTGTAACATATGAGTCGATCGTTATGCCAAAATCATCAAAGAAGCGACAATGCTGAAATTTTGTAGTGTTCGCTTTTCCATATCCAGGTACAGGGTGGTCCAAATTGATCATGCGAAAATAATGAAAACCATCTTCGGATGCATCCCATGTGGTCGTTTCGTTGATAATGTCATTTTGTGTCTCATGATAAAATGATATAGATTTAGCCACATTGTCATCAAGGAACTCGTCATAAAACGAATCGAGAGTAAATGCAGGAAGCTCAGCATTTTTGACCGCAATAAGTTCAAAATCATTTTCGCTAGAACTTTTAAACTTACTCCATGCTTCATTAACTTCAGAAGGCTTGGCAGTCGTAACATCAATTTTGTTAGTTCCATCATACAGTGGTGCTTCTGACAGATCGTTAGAATTTGAGGAGACGTCGCCATTCGTAGCAATGACCGATTCCTCTTTTGGATCCTTTGGTGTATTTACCTTACTTTCTACTGCTGGTTCGGTCGAGGCTTGCATTGACTGACTTCTTTTCACGGTATTTTTCGGTGATGCGACCTCATCTACCTTCGGTGGTATAATGTTACTCTCGCTTTTACTCTGCCATGTAGAAACTCTTTTATCTACATTGACAGCTTCACTACTACGTAGATCGAAAGCTCGCGGATTGTAGCGATCGAAACTCTGGGTTGGAATGTCAATCGTATCGGAACTTTCGTCCACGGCCAAGTCATCCTCGACGCCCGATTCGCCTTCATTGAGAAATTCCTGTAAAATCTGAAACACTGTATTACGTTCAGCAATCGACTTGAAAACGTGGTCCTTTTGTATCACTTCACCGTCTTTTTTCGTGAAGTATCCCGAAATTACGATGCCTGAAGTCCTGATCATTCTTATATTCAAAATACTTTCATACAAAAAATAAATCTTCCTCTCGAAGCCAAAAAGGGTGGAATAAAAACAAATCCCATTGTTGCAAACGTACATCCTACCTGGGTAGGAACCATTAGCACATGAAAAGTCCGCTTTAACTCTCCCCAACTGGACCTTTGCCCCAAACAAATTTCGAACGATCTCCGTTTTGTAAGAGTTATCGTCGGGCATGTTGGTGTTTATTTGCCACCTTTTCGTTCAAGAGTTAAAATGAGGACAACCTCTTGATTAAATTGAACAGAATCTTTCGACTGTTCAGAACTGTGTATGTTGTGAATCGTTGTGAAGTTGGATATATACCGGTTTCATATCTTTTTGGCAACATTTCACGGACTTTTGAACACATGAACATACCGGTACACTTCGCATTCACCATGCAGTTTTTCTG
>Ga0115008_10001317_pt1 | contig 19879 bp, 18 predicted proteins | sample FraStrMetagenome_FD_87164 | JGI IMG/M metagenome (GOLD analysis project Ga0115008, IMG submission 87164) | Marine eukaryotic phytoplankton communities from Arctic Ocean - Fram Strait ARC3M Metagenome | ecosystem: Environmental > Aquatic > Marine > Oceanic | place: Fram Strait | collected...
ACGGTTTCCAATAACTTGCTTTTTTAGAAGAACTATGTACAACAGTATTATTTTGTTGCTTTAGCTTTTCTAAAAATCGATTCTCATGTCCAGTATTTGGCATGTCAATATCAAAATGTCCTTCGAGATCGTTGAATAGTTTATTAATATTATCTTCTTTCATACTAGTATTGAACCAATGGCTCTAGTTTTTTTCTTAAACTGTCTTTTGCTCTGGATATCATAGTGCGACAATTAGCTGCCGAAATATCCATAATCTCACAAATTTCATCATAATCAAAACCTTCAATTAAATGAAGCGTTAAGCAAGTTTGATAATTATCTTTAAGTGTTTTCATGGTCTCCAGAACCTGATTAACTTTAAGATTTTTAATTTCGTAGTCTTCTGGAATTCCTGAAGTCTCCTCAACTTTATATAGAACGTCATCTAATGCAACGTCTTGGTATTTACTGTTTTTCTTATAGTGATAAATACTGTTGTTAATTACGATTCGTTTTAACCATGAACCAAAAGTTTTAATCTCTTTAAGACTATCCAACTTTGTGAACGCGGTCAAGAATGAATCTTGCATGATGTCCTCTGCCTCAAAACTGTCTTTTACAATTCGTAAGGAGGTGTTGTACATCGCTTTATAATATCTATTATAAACCTCCATTTGTGCATGTTGGTTTCCAGATTTACAAAGCAGTAATAACTGTTCTATATTTTGATTGGTTAGTGTCAAAAAATAATTGCTTTTATATAGAGAGGATTAGAGTTTTGAATTGTTACACTTTCATGAAAATTTATTTTTAATTCTTCGGAAATTTTAATATTTGATAGAGTTATACGTGATGGTAAATTGGTATTTACTGTAAAAGCGTCATTTTTTGATAAATAAAAAAGTACAGAAGAGTTCATGGCATAACTATTGGAATTAGATAAAGGTAGATAAATGCAATCACTTGTTAAGTCTTTGACTTTCAGAATAAAATGTAATTATTATAATTAATATAAATCTAGATTTCTGTCGATTTAATGACAGAATGACTAAAAATATAATATGGCTAAGTCTAAATTTTTAAAGCTTGACAGTTTGTCATTTCAGGATTTTGATGAAAATTCAGAATTAATTCCTTTAATGACTCCTGAAGATGAAGAAAAAATAAATAATGAAGTCCTGCCAGAAACTTTACCAATTTTATCATTACGTAATACGGTATTGTTTCCTGGGGTTGTAATACCAATAACTGCAGGACGTGATAAATCAATTAAACTAATTAACGATGCCAACAAGGGAAGCAAAGTTATTGGTGTGGTTTCTCAAAAAGATGAAAATGTAGAAGATCCTGGAGCTAATGATGTGTTCAAAAAAGGAACTGTTGCTAGAATTCTAAAAGTGCTCAAAATGCCAGATGGAAACACAACAGTTATCATTCAAGGTAAAAAGCGTTTTGAAATCCAAGAAGTCGTTACAGAAGACCCTTATATGACTGCAACAGTCAAAGGTGTGGATGAGGCAAAACCTGCAGTTGACAATAAAGAATTTTCTGCGATTATTGATTCTATAAAAGATTTATCGCTTCAAATTATAAAGGATAGTCCAAACATACCTTCAGAAGCATCATTTGCTATTAAAAACATTGAGAGTAATTCATTTTTAGTGAATTTTGTGTCTTCTAATATGAATCTTTCTGTAACTGAAAAGCAAGAATTATTAGAAATAAATGACTTAAAGGAACGCGCTTTAGCTACTTTGAAATACATGAATATTGAAGTTCAAAAATTAGAACTTAAAAACGATATTCAATCAAAGGTTCAAAGTGACATGAACCAACAGCAACGCGAGTATTTCTTGCATCAGCAAATGAAAACCATCCAAGAAGAATTGGGAGGAGGTGTGTCTTCTGGCGAAGAAATTGAAGAAATGCGTTCGCGTTCAAAAAAGAAAAAATGGGATGATAAGGTATCTGAACATTTTGACAAGGAATTGTCGAAAATGCGACGTATGAATCCGCAAGTTGCTGAGTATTCCATTCAGCGTAATTACTTAGATTTATTTCTAGACTTGCCATGGAATGAGTTTTCAAAGGACAAGTTTGATTTAAAACGTGCGATGAAAATTCTAGATCGTGATCATTATGGACTTGACGATGTGAAAAAGCGAATCATAGAATATCTCGCAGTTTTAAAATTGCGTAATGATATGAAATCTCCAATTTTATGTTTGTATGGACCTCCAGGAGTTGGTAAAACCTCTTTAGGAAAATCTGTTGCTGAAGCATTAGGACGAGAATATGTGCGAATGTCACTTGGTGGTTTGAGAGATGAAGCAGAAATTCGCGGACATCGAAAAACTTACATAGGAGCAATGCCAGGTAGAATCATTCAAAGTTTGAAAAAGGCAGGAACGTCAAATCCAGTATTTGTTCTTGATGAAATAGATAAATTATCTAACTCTCACCAAGGTGATCCATCTTCAGCATTATTAGAAGTATTGGATCCTGAGCAAAATAGTGAGTTTCATGATAATTTCTTAGAAATGGGTTATGATCTTTCTAAAGTGATGTTTATTGCGACTACTAATAGTTTGAATACCATTCAGCCAGCATTGCTAGATCGTATGGAGATCATTAATGTGACGGGTTATACTATCGAAGAAAAAGTAGAAATTGGTAAACGCCATCTCCTTCCGAAGCAATTAAAAGAACATGGTTTAACAGATAAGCATCTCAAAGTGTCTAAGCCACAATTAGAAAAAGTCGTGGAAGGATACACTAGAGAATCTGGTGTGCGTGGTTTAGAAAAGCAAATTGCAAAATTAGTGCGTCATGCTGCTAAAAATATTGCGATGGAAGAAGACTATAATCTTAAAGTCACTAATGAAGATGTGATTGAAGTTTTAGGTGCACCAAGATTAGAACGTGACAAATATGAAAATAATGATGTTGCAGGCGTTGTTACAGGATTAGCGTGGACCAGAGTAGGAGGTGATATTTTATTCATAGAATCTATATTATCTAAAGGAAAAGGTAACTTAACTATTACTGGAAACTTGGGTAAAGTCATGAAAGAGTCTGCTACCATCGCAATGGAATACATCAAAGCTAATGCAGAAGAATTTGGAATTGACCCAGACGTTATTGCAAAATATAATGTTCATATTCACGTCCCAGAAGGAGCTACTCCAAAAGATGGACCAAGTGCAGGAGTGACTATGTTAACTTCTTTAGTGTCTTTGTTTACGCAACGTAAAGTCAAAAAAAGTTTAGCAATGACTGGTGAGATTACTTTGCGAGGTAAAGTTCTACCTGTTGGTGGAATTAAAGAAAAAATACTGGCCGCAAAAAGGGCGAGAATTAAGGAGATTTTACTTTGTGAGGATAATAAGCGAGACATTGATGAAATTAAACCAGAATATTTGAAAGGTTTGAAGTTTCATTATGTAAAAGACATGAGTGATGTTTTAAAATTGGCGTTAACTAATCAAAAGGTGCAACGCGCTAAAGAACTATAATCCCAGTTTTGGTAGGATACTTGTTTTCAGTTTCAATGAATTTTCTTAAAATTTTATAGAAATCATAAAAAAAAACAATGTTTTCTTATAAAATCATTTCAATATCTCGATATTGTAAAAATTTTATACTTCATATATTAATTTTTTTTATGATTCTGAAAATCAAGTCTTTTACCAAAATCAAGTTTAAATTAATAACTTCAATTATTTTGATTATGGCTTCAAGTTTTGGAGCTGTTGCCCAAACTGAAATTTATAAAGATGTTATTTTAGATGGTAAGGCAGCAAGACTAAATATAAAAACTGGTGAGGTGACTCATATTGATGGTACAATAGTAAAATCATTAGCTGCTAAAAAAATTAAGGATTCTGTAAGAGCAAGTAATACTGTTATCAATAAAAACCCTATTCCAACTGATTCAAAGTTGACGAAAAATAGTAGAGAGGTTTTAGCAAAAAATGATTCTGCTAATGTAATTTATACCAATAGACCTGATACACTTGTTAACTTCTACAAAAATAAAGAAGTTCGAGTAGCAGCAGATACTATAATGACTTCACAAACTGTATTTGTATTAACTAATGATAAAAAAAAAGATACTACAAAAACTAATACTACTAATAACAAAACTCAAAGTGAACTTCTCAAATTAAAAGAGAGTGCTACAACTATGGTCTATGAAGTTTCAGAGCCAACTAGTTATAACGATAATAGTTCAAACTTTCATAAAGTCCTTAAAGGCGAAACTTTATACACGTTATCAAAGATTTACAATACTAGTTTGGGTGCGCTCAAAAAAGCAAATAATTTAGAAACTACGATTATTAAGATTGGACAAGTGTTACGAATTAAAAATTTTGAATCCTATAATTTTGGAGATAATTTAGGTGATTGGATTGTTTCAAAAGGTGATACCTTATACAATATAGCCAAACGAAATAACACAACTGTTGCGTCTATAAAATCTATAAATGGATTAACTAGTGACCTTATAAAAATCGGGCAAACACTTCAATTACATTAGAAAATATTGTTTTTAAAAAATAAAACAGACATACATTCGTTTTAACATAGATTTATTTACTTTGCAAACTTATATGCTAAAGAGAATTACCACGATTATTTGTCTGTTAATGACCATTGTTATCTATGCTCAAGTAGGTGGTGAATCTACATACCAATTTCTTAATCTCATGTCATCACCTCGTCAAGCAGCACTTGGAGGTAGGACAATTACTAATTTTGATAATGATGTTACTTCAGGGTTATTTAATCCAGCATCTATAAATGCTGAAATGGACAATCAATTGTCCCTTAATTATTCTAGTTATTTAGGAGGAATTAGTTATGGCACAGGAGCATATGCTTATACTTGGGATAGACATGTGCAAACTCTACATGTTGGTATGACTTATATTAACTACGGAAGTTTTGATGGTTACGATCTTAATGGTCTGTCTACAGGGACATTTACGGGTAACGAGGCAGCGCTATCTGCAGGTTATGCGTATCAAATTCCGTTTAGTGATTTTTATATAGGTGCTAATCTAAAATTAATTACCTCTCAATTAGAACAATATAACTCTTTTGGTATAGCTACAGATCTTGGAGCAATGTACATCAATGAACGTTTAGATTTTCATGCAGCCTTAGTCGTTAGAAATTTAGGAACTCAAATTATAACATACGCTGGATTAAATGAAAAATTACCTTTGGAGGTTTCACTTGGTTTATCGCAAACTTTAGAAAACATGCCTTTACGATGGCATTTAACATTTGAGAATTTGCAGGCTTGGCCAATTGGGTTTTCTAATCCGTCGCGAGCAACAACAGATCTAGATGGTAACCAAACTCAAGAAAAAGTCGGTTTCTTTAATGAAGTTTTAAGACATACTATAATAGGAGCAGAGCTCTTTCCAGACAGAGGATTTAATCTTAGATTTGGATATAATTTTAGACGAGCAGAAGAATTACGTCTTGAAGACCAAAGAAATTTCTCAGGACTATCTTTTGGTGTTGGTATAAAATTAAATAAATTGAAATTCAATTTCGCTCATGCACGATACACAGGAGCAGGTAATGCCAATTTCTTCGGAGTTCAAATTGATTTGAGATAATGGAAAAAATCACTATTGCTATAGACGGATATTCATCCACAGGAAAAAGTACAGTTGCTAAACAATTAGCAAAAACTTTGGGATATGTATATGTAGATTCTGGAGCGATGTATCGAGCAGTTACATTGTTTGCTATGCAAAATGGTTTTATAGAAACCGATTGTTTTGATAAAGAAGGACTTATTTCTCAATTAAATAATATAAAAATCAGTTTTAAGTTTAATGCTGAAAAAGGCTTTGCTGAAGTGTATCTCAATGAAAAAAATGTTGAGAAAGATATCAGATCTTTAGAAGTCTCCAGTTTTGTTAGTCCGGTTGCAACAGTTTCGGAAGTTAGGGAGCAGTTGGTGAAACAACAACAAAACTTTGGGAAAGATAAAGGTGTTGTTATGGATGGTCGTGATATTGGTACTGTTGTTTTTCCAGATGCAGAGTTGAAGTTGTTTATGACAGCTTCTGCAGAAAAAAGAGCACAACGTCGCTATGACGAGTTGATAGAACGAGGCGATGATATTAGTTATGACGATGTTTTAGAAAATGTGCAAACACGAGATCATATAGATTCTACAAGAGAGGATTCTCCACTAACTATGGCAGAAGATGCCATTAAGGTAGATAATTCTAGTATGAATTTGAAAGAACAATTTGAGTTTGTTTTTAAACTTTCCGAAGAAAAAATACGAGATATTAAAGTATAAAAAAAGCGACATTAGGTCGCTTTTTACATTTTTAACCAATAACTAAATTATAAGTTTGGTATAATTAATTCTTGATCTGGATGAATTATATCTGGATTTTTTAGGATATCAGAATTTGCTGCAAAGATGGTTTGATATTTTGAAGCATTTCCATAATATTGCTTAGCTATCTTACCTAAAGTTTCACCACTTTTCACAGTATGCCTTGCATACACAGAAGTATCTGCTACTTTGATGTCTGCCATAATATCTGCTGGATTGTCTCCACCTGCTACTTTAATACTATCCCAAAGTAAGTCCTTGTCATATTGTGTTTTTGCTGTTCCAGTTACTTTTAATACACCGTTTTCTTCCTTTACGTCACCATTCTCGATGTTTAATGTTTGTCCTAAGTCTAATACGCTTTGGTATTTTGCTCTAACCATAATATTCTTTGTTTTTAATTAAGTGTTAACACTATTGTAAATATACCAAATTATGTGCCAAAAATTTGAACTGCCAATATTGATTTTTTAACATTTTTATATTCTGAAATTCAATAGGTTAGACAATTGTCTATTTATTTTGTTTTATAGCAAATAATATGTATTTTTGCACTCCTTTTTGGCGAATTATAGAAAGACAAAAGGAATACATAAAAACTTAAATAACGCTTCTGTGTGTTATCGCTTGATTCTTTCAATGCATACAGAATACAAATTTTAATTCAGCAAATGTCTGAAAAAGAAACAACAAAAGCAGAGGTAGAAACTACTGAAGCAACAGTAACAGCAACAGAAGCTACTTCTGTTGAAGCTCCAAAAGTGGAGGAAGTAAATCCAGAACAATTTTTAGCAGATTTTAATTGGCACAACTACGAAGAAGGAATTGATCCTGTAGATGAAAAGCAATTAGAAGAATTTGAAAAATTAGTATCAGAGAATTTCGTTGACACATTAGATGACGAAGTTGTAGAAGGTACTGTTATTCATTTATCTGATCGTGATGCTATTATTGACATCAACGCAAAATCTGAAGGTGTAATTTCTCTTAACGAGTTTCGTTATAATCCAGATTTAAAAGTAGGTGACAAAGTAGAAGTGTTAATTGATGTGCGTGAAGATGCAACTGGACAATTAGTATTATCACACAGAAAAGCTCGTGTAATCAAAGCATGGGAACGTGTTAACAATGCACATGACACTGGAGAAATCGTTAATGGTTTTGTAAAATGCAGAACTAAAGGTGGTATGATCGTTGACGTGTTTGGTATTGAAGCTTTCTTACCAGGTTCTCAAATTGATGTTAAGCCAATTAGAGATTACGACCAGTATGTAAATAAAACAATGGAATTTAAAGTTGTGAAAATCAACCACGAATTCAAAAACATTGTAGTGTCTCACAAAGCCCTTATTGAAGCGGATATTGAAGAGCAGAAAAAAGAAATCATTAGTCAATTAGAAAAAGGTCAAGTATTAGAAGGTATTGTTAAGAATATAACGTCTTACGGTGTATTTATTGATCTTGGTGGTGTTGACGGATTAGTTCATATCACAGATTTATCTTGGTCTAGAATTAATCATCCAAATGAAATCGTAGAATTAGACCAAAAATTAAACGTGGTAATCTTAGACTTTGATGAAGATAAGTCTAGAATCCAATTAGGTCTTAAGCAATTAAGCAAGCATCCTTGGGAAGCTTTAGGTGAAGGTGTAAAAATTGGAGATAAAGTTAAAGGTAAGGTTGTTGTTATAGCAGATTACGGTGCATTCGTAGAAGTAGAAGAAGGTGTAGAAGGATTAGTTCACGTGAGTGAAATGTCTTGGTCAACACATTTACGTTCTGCTAACGATTTTGTAAAAGTTGGTGATGAAATAGATGCAGTAATCTTAACTTTAGATAGAGAAGATCGTAAAATGTCTCTTGGTATTAAGCAATTAACGCCAGATCCATGGACAGATATTACTACTAAGTATCCTGTAGGTTCTAAACATTCAGGCATCGTTCGTAACTTTACAAACTTTGGTGTTTTTGTTGAATTAGAAGAAGGAATTGATGGGTTAATTTATATTTCAGATTTATCTTGGACTAAGAAAATTAAGCATCCAAGTGAGTTTACTAATGTAGGTGATAACTTAGATGTTGTTGTATTAGAACTAGATGTTGAAGGACGTAAATTATCTTTAGGTCACAAACAAACAACAGATAATCCATGGGATAAGTATGAAACTGAATTCGCTTTAGGATCAACTCATACTGCAGAAATTGGAGAAATCGTTGATAAAGGTGCTACAATTGACTTCAACGAAGATATCGTTGCATTTGTACCACAACGTCACTTAGAAAAAGAAGACGGAAGTAAGCTTAAGAAAGGTGAATCTGCAGAGTTTAAAATTATTGAATTCAATAAAGAATTTAAACGTGTAGTTGCTTCTCATACAGCAATCTTCAAAGAAGAAGAAATGGCAAATGTAAAAGCAGCTGTTAAAAAGCAAACTGCTCAAGCTGCCGAAGCAAAACCAACATTAGGTGATGCTAACGAAGCTTTACAAGCGCTCAAAGATAAATTAGACGGGAAGAAATAATCCTTAATAATTTTTAATACTGAAAAGAGCCAATCATTTATGATTGGCTCTTTTTTATTTAAATCACCTTGTCTTGGATAAGTAACCAATGATAATAATTATTTCGAAGTAATAAAGTTTACTTTTTCAAACAGTAAAACACCTGAGAATTTAACATACCATACAAGAATTTAAAAGGAGAATAGTGTTTGCTTTTAAGTTGTAACCGTTCATTTTTAAACACCTGCTCTAAATTCTTGTAATTAAAACCAATATGTGAATTAATATATTCAGTATCGTTACGATTAATAGGCAAACTAAATACAGATCTAATTATATTTTTAAATGAAGAATTTCCATGTTGTTGCTTTACAAAAAAGCGAACACTGTTTTTGAATATGGATGAAAGTCCTGTTTCTATAGGAACAGATATTACAATTTCACCTGTGTTAGAAACTAAGTTTTTAATAGCTAATATATGGTTTTGCAAAGTTGAATCAGAGAAGTGTTCTAACACTTCAAAACAACTTACGAAGTCAAACGACATATTTCCAACCTCCTCTAAATTATCCACAACTTGTATGTTTTTTAGGCCACTATTAATAATTTCAACTTGCAGCTCTTTAAACATGGAGTCTATGGGTTCATAACCATATATATTGGATTCAGGGTATAATTCAGCTAACGTAATTAACAAGTAACCATTTCCTGTTCCGTAGTCTAAAATTGACTCATTTGCTTTCAAATTAAATAGTTTCGTAGCAACTTTAAAACGTTTTCTATGTGAAAACTTTTTAATAATAGATTTATTATTAATAGTTTGTTTTAAGTAGGACATCTATACAATTTGATTTTTACAAACATATAAATATATATTTATTATACCATTGAACTCAACTTTTAAAATTTTGCACTAACTTTGTTAACCAAATACGTTTGGAAACCATATGAGTCAAAAAGTGTTACTTAATGCTAAAGAGCTAAATATCATTCTTCATCGATTGGCTTGTCAACTTATTGAAAATCATAATGATTTTTCTAATACTGTTTTAATTGGTTTGCAACCTAGAGGCAAATACCTAGCTAATCGTCTTGCTGAAATGTTAAGCATTGACTATAAGATTAAAGACATAAAATTAGGGCACCTAGACATTACGTTTTATAGGGACGATTTTAGAAGAGGAGAGAAGATACTGGAAGCCAATACTACAGATATAGATTTTATTGTTGAAGACAAAAATATTGTATTCATCGATGACGTATTGTATACAGGTCGCAGTATTAGAGCTGCATTAACTGCTATTCAATCATTTGGCAGGCCTAATGAGATTGAATTACTTACATTAATAGATAGACGATTTAGTAGACATTTACCAATACAACCCAATTATAGAGGTCGTCAAGTAGATGCAATAAACGAAGAAAAAGTAAAAGTAAACTGGGTTGAAAACGAAGGAGAAGATGTAGTTTATTTAATTAATAATTAAATTGACTTTAGAGTTTATCTATTGTCACACTGAGCGCAGTCGAAGTGCATATAAAGAAACAAAAAAATGAGCGAATTAAGTGTGAATCACTTATTAGGAATTAAATATCTAAACAAAAAGGATATTCAATTAATTTTTAAAACTGCAGATCATTTCAAAGAAGTGATTAATAGACCTATTAAAAAGGTCCCTTCGCTTAGAGATATTACTATTGCTAACTTATTTTTTGAAAATTCTACACGTACAAAATTATCTTTTGAATTAGCCGAAAAGCGACTTTCAGCAGATGTGATTAACTTTTCTGCGTCTCAATCTTCTGTTAAAAAAGGAGAAACTTTAATTGATACTGTCAATAATATTCTATCTATGAAAGTAGATATGGTGGTGATGCGTCATCCAAATCCTGGAGCAGGAGTTTTTTTATCAAAATATGTTGATGCAAGTATCATAAATGCTGGAGATGGAGCACATGAACATCCAACACAAGCATTGCTTGATAGTTACTCTATTAGAGAAAGACTTGGTGATGTTAATGGAAAAAATGTAGTAATTGTTGGTGATATTTTGCACAGTAGAGTTGCATTATCAAATATTTACGCCTTGAAATTGCAAGGTGCGAATGTGATGGTTTGTGGTCCAAAAACTTTATTGCCTAAGTATATAAAAGATCTAGGAGTACAAGTGGAGACCAATTTAAGAAAAGCTTTAAATTGGTGTGATGTCGCAAATATGTTACGCGTGCAAAATGAAAGAATGGACATTAGCTATTTTCCATCAACAAGAGAATATACGCAACAATATGGAGTAAATAAAGCACTTTTAAACTCATTAGATAAAGAAATAACAATCATGCATCCAGGACCAATTAATCGTGGTGTTGAAATTACAAGTGATGTTGCAGATTCTGATCAGGCTATTATCTTAGATCAAGTTCAAAATGGAGTAGCTGTTAGAATGGCAGTGATATATTTATTAGCTTCTAAAATAAAACATTAGAATTATGATTATAGACAAAGACGGGAATAACACAACTATAATAACGCAAGAAAAAGCATCAGTAATAGAACTTGTTAAGAAAATTGACATTCTTTATGATCGTTTTAAAAACAATAATATTATTGTAAATATTACAAAATTAGATGATGTTAAATTGTCAGATATTGCCGAGTTTTTGCAGTTATCAAAAAAACACCGTAAAGCAAAGCATTCTTTTGTAGTTGTATCAAATAGTGCAAATCTAGACGAAATGCCCGATGAAATTATTGTTGTTCCAACAACTAGAGAAGCATTTGATGTTATTGAAATGGAAGTTATGGAGCGTGACTTAGGATTTTAGAAAAAAGTTTGGTTGTTGAGTTGTTCGTCGTTAAGCTGTTTCTACTCCCCAACTAACAACTCAACATCTTAACAATATATGAAATTAACCATACTAGGCTGTTATAGTGCAACACCACAAGTAAATACAAACCCTACTGCTCAAATTATTGAGATAAAAAATCATACATTTTTAATTGATTGTGGAGAAGGTACTCAAGTGGAGTTGCGCAGAAATAAAGTTAAGTTTAGCAGAGTTAAACATATTTTTATTTCTCATTTGCATGGTGACCATTGTTTTGGATTGGCTGGTTTGATCTCTACGTTTAACTTGTTAACTCGCGAAACAGATTTACATATTTATGCTCCAAAAGGTTTAAAAGAAGTCATTACAATGCAAATGAAATTATCTAATTCATGGACTAATTATCAATTGATTTTTCATGAATTAACATCAACAAAGTCTGAGTTAATTTACGAAGATGATAAAGTAGAAGTCCATACTATCCCTTTAGATCATAGAGTTTATACCAATGGTTTTTTATTTAAAGAAAAACTAGGTGATCGTAAGCTAGATATGAATGCAGTATTAAACGCAGATATAGATATAGCGTATTATAGAAAGTTAAAACAAGGCGCAGATGTGCCAGATAACGAGGGTAATACTGTTAAAAATTCAAGTGTTACAAAAGACCCTAAACCCGCAAAAAGTTATGCGTTTTGTAGTGATACTGCATATAACGAAGCTGTGATTCCAATTATTAATAATGTCGATGTCTTGTATCACGAATCTACTTTTTTAGAAAAAAACGAAGCACTGACAAAGCCTACTAAACATTCTACAGCAAAGCAAGCTGCTACAATTGCTAAAAAGGCAAATGTTGGAACCTTAATTCTTGGTCATTATTCTACGAGATATGATGATTTAAGTGCTTTTAAAACAGAAGCAAAAACTGTTTTCGAAAATGTAGAATTAGCAAGAGATGGTAAAGTGTTTAGTTTTGATTAGTTTCCTTTTTAAATTCCTCTAACTCCATAATCCATTGAATAGCTTCGTCTAGATTATGACATCTTCTCAGACTTTTCTTGAAAAAGTGTTTTTCTAAACTAGAATTTAGATAACCAAAATCACTATAACTAACTACAGCACTCGCAATTATGAAATCGTATTCATTGTTGAAATCAAGCCAAAGTTGCGGTTCAAAAGAATAGGAGTTCATTCGATTTGCGATATATCCAATTTTGATGTCATTACTTATCTCTTCGGAAAATTTATTAATCAAAGTGCTCACCATATTAAAGTCTACATGGATGCCTTCATTTAATTCTGAAATGATAAAATATTTTGTAGTGTAGATATTTCCGAAGCCAAACTCAAATTTTTTATAATTTAAGAGTTTGAAATATTTACTGTTTTCAAACGTCATTAGTAGGGATTATTTTCTAAATTTATAAGAAATATATGAAGCTAGAAAAGAATAGCCATGTTAAATCTTAGAATTGATTATAATGAATACAGACCTAGGTAGTTACAGAAAATCTTATGAAAAGCAAGAATTACTTGAAGATAATGTTAGTGATAACCCTTTAGAAGTATTTCAAAAATGGTTTCATGAAGTTGATGAAAATTTTGATATTGGAGAAACCAATGCAATGACATTAAGTACTTTAGGTCTTGATGGGTTTCCAAAGAGTAGAGTAGTGCTCTTAAAGAAATATACTTATGAAGGCTTTATTTTTTACACAAATTACAACAGTGAAAAGGGAAGAGCTATCACAAACAATCCTAATGTTTGTATTTCTTTTTTTTGGCCTGCTGCCGAACGACAAATTATAATTAAGGGTAAAGCAGAGAAAATTGCGGAGAACTTAAGTGATGGTTATTTTGAATCTCGTCCCAGAGGAAGTCAACTTGGTGCATTAGTATCAAATCAAAGTAATGTAATAGATAATCGTGAAGTTCTAGAAGATCGACTTAGAGATTTAGAACAGGAATTAGAAGGAAAAGAGATAGAACGTCCAAAATTTTGGGGAGGCTTTATTGTGAAACCTGTAGAGATAGAATTTTGGCAAGGTCGACCAAATCGTTTGCATGACCGTTTAAGATATAAATTAGACGAGGATTTCAATTGGATTTTAGATCGTTTATCACCTTAATACGTATTTCAATTCTTCGATGAAATACAATTTTTTTATTAATTTGTAGGATTTTACATAATAAAATACACCTAACAACGAATAATTATACGTTTTAATCGTATTTAATTGTTTTCTTGTGTATATTGTCCATGTAATTAGTGATTATATAGATAACCCCAAGTTTGAATGATCACTTTTTATTATTAAAACAATTTTAGACCCCAAATCTTAAATTGTTTAAACGTAAAACCCTACTTATGAAAACTATTAAATTCATACTAATAATGGTATTAGTTGCAATGCTATCATTTTCTTGTTCTACTGAAGATTTTCCTAGTGAAACAATTGATAGTATGGCTTTGCCAGCAACTCCTGTAGCAAAAACAATAGAGATAGAAATATTAGAGCTTATTAATGCTCATAGAATCACTGAAGGTCTTTCGTCTTTAAATAATCACGGTACAATTAAAGCTGTCGCTTATACCCATACAGATTATATGGTAGAAGTTAACAACGTGTCTCATGATAATTTTTATCAACGTAAAAACAGTTTGATTGATAATGCTAATGCATCCAGTGTTTCAGAAAATGTGGCCTATGCTTATAGTTCTGCAGAGTCTGTTGTAAATGCTTGGTTAAATAGCGAAGGACATAGGAATACAATCGAAGGCGATTTTACTGATTTTGACATTTCCGCAGAAAAAAATGAAGAAGGTAAATGGTACTTTACTAATATTTTCGTAAAAAGATAGTTATATAAAATTGATTAATAGCAGATCGTTATTTTTAAGCCACAGTTAGTTATACTAATTGTGGCTTTTTTAGTTGCAAAAAAATACTAAGTAATGATTTTGAGCGAATTTTAGAAGAGTATATTTACTTATAACTTACTTGAAATTAATAATTCAGATTATGAATTTGTATGGATTTCTAATTATTACGATGGTATGATATGAGGTTAGTTAGAGTATAACTCTCAGTTATTTTGTTTTGAAATGGTCAAAGAATCTCCAATTTTTGATAAACAACAAAGGTATAAGCGCTATGGAGTTGTTAAGCTGTCTAAAAAGTAATTAACTAAAGCAATTGAGGTTCACAGGGATTTTTAGTAATTGCTTGGAAATCAATAAGATCTTAAATTTCTATATGAACTACCAAAATTCATTAATGGTTCATCAAAATGTTTTTATGAAAAGCATGGCAGTATATTGATGTTTATTCAGTTGAAAATAATAATTTTATTGGATGGATTTATATTTAAAACGTAAATAAAGCAGACTCGATTATTGAGTCTGCTTTTTAGCAAATTTAGTTTAGAGGGTAATGTTTTATTCTTTTAAGATATAGAAGTAAGAACGCCTGTTTAATTGATGCTCCTCTTCAGTACATTTAACGCGATTAGCACATTTATTTAATAATTGTGATTCACCATAACCAATAGCGCTTTCTATACGATTTGGAGCAATACCTCTAGATATGATATAATCCATTGTAGATTTTGCTCTTCTATCTGATAATTTTTCATTGTATTTATCACGACCACGACTATCTGTGTGCGATTCAATCTTAATTATCATATTTGGATGAGCTCTCATAACGTCCACGATATTCTCAAGTTCATATTGTGCGTCAGTTCTAATATTAGATTTATCAAAATCAAAGAAAATAGGGTTGATCACAATCTGACTTTCAAAAATTAATGGTTCTAAGTACAAATTAGCCTCAGTAACTTTTTCATGTTCATTATCTGTAGTCACTTTTTTCTGGTCGTCTTTAAAATCTAGTTTACTTCCAATTACTGTATATGTTTTGTTACAATCTGCAGTGAATTCATAAGTACCATCAACTCCAGTTTCAACCTCAGAAATAACTTTACCAACGTCATTAATAAGCTTAACGGTTACACCAGTTAATACTTCATTGTCGTTTTGATTTCTAATAATTCCCTTAATAACTTGAGCACAAATAGAAGCATCAAAAGCATAAATATCATCACTACCTTGACCACCCGGACGGTTTGATGAGAAATAACCTGTATTATCATTGTCGCCTTCGGAAGCATTTTTGAAATATGCGAAATCATCGAAGCCACTATTGTAGGGAGCTCCTAAATTTTCGGGCGCTTCAGTAAAGTTTTTAAGTAGTTGCGATTTAAAAATATCTAAAAAACCAAGATTTAAATGACCATCAGAAGAAAAGTAAAATGTATTATCCTTTGCTACAAAAGGAAACATCTCTCGACCTTCAGTATTAATATGTTCACCTAAGTTTCTAGGTTCAGAGTAGTTACTGCTTCCTTCAATATCTACAACGTAAATATCTGTGTTACCCATACCACCTTCGCGATCTGATACGAAATACAATTGTTTGTTATCTGGACTAAGAGTAGGGTGACCAGTTGAAAACACCTCATCATTGAAAGGTAACTCCATAATGTTAGTCCATAGGTCATCAACTAAAGTTGCTTTATATAATTTAAGGTGAGTTGTTCCTTCATTGTCATATTTTACTTTTTTATTACCCTTGCCAACATTATCCCTTGTGAAATACATGGTAATGCCATCATTAGTAATTGCAACCGACGCTTCATGAAAGTCGGTGTTTATTTTTTCCGCAGAAATAAAATCTGGAATTCCATAAGTTGTAGTGTCCACTTTTTTATCAACCTCTACTTGATAAATATCCAAGAAAGGTTCTTGATTCCAATTATATAATTTTTTATCATCTGTATTTCTTGCAGATGCGAAATATAATTGTCCATCATGAATGTATGATCCAAAATCTGCAAATTTTGTATTAAAAGGTAAATTCTGAATTTTAACTACATCACGTTGTTCTGTATTTGCTAATTCATTATACTTAACTACATTTTCAGAGTTATAATCTTTAATTCTAGAGTCGTCATTTTGTATCTCTACGAATTTTTTCATCCAAGAATCAGCTTCTTGATAATCTCCTAAGCTTCTTAAAGATTGTATATGTTTGTAAATGTACTCAGGATTAATATCTTTTTCATCATATTTTAAAGCTTTTGCGTACCAAAATGCAGCTTTTTCTGATTTAGAATTGTTGTAATAACAATCTCCTAAACGTGTTAAAACATGTAGACTTGTGTCTCCTTTTTTAAGAACTTCTTGATAAAGTTCTGTGGCTTTTAGATATCCATAGTTGCTAAAAAACTTATCAGCAAGCTTTTCTTGGGCTATCATAACTGCGCTACTTAGAGCAAAAATTAAGATTAAAAACTTTGTTTTCATAGGTTTTTTTTTAGAAGTATCTAGGTGATTTAATACGTTTACTTTTAAAGAGTTCAAACATGAGTAATATTTCATGTGTCCCACTTGTATATGGTCTTAAGTCTGATAATGGGTATTCGTAAGCATATCCAATTCGTAATTGTTTAGAGACTTGAAAATCTGCAATTGCACCTAATGCAGCTGCACGTTCATTAATTCTATAAGATGCTCCAGCCCAAAACTTTTCAAAGAATAAAAAGTTAGCTGTAAGATCAAAAGAGAGAGGTGCACCATTAGTCGCTTTTAAAAGTGCTGCAGGTTTAAATTTTGTATTCTCACTGATGTCAAACACATATCCACCAGTGAAATAATAACTAATTCTTTCTAGTGCTTGAAACTCTGCATCACCGGTATAATCAGTATTTAAGATTCGAGGAGCAGATAGCCCTAAATACCATTTTTGACTATGCCAATACACACCAGTTCCAATATTTGGTTTCCAACGATCTTCAAATCCAAATATAACAGGGTCAAAAGATTGTGACTGTTGAAAATCTGCATCTAAACTATAACTAGTAAATCCACCTTTTATACCAAAGGCTATTTTACTATTTTCTCCAGTTGGAATAGTATAAGAGAAATCTGCATACAGGTACGAGAAGTTTTGAAATCCAAGTTTATCATTTATGAATGAAAACCCAAGTCCAACTCTCTCGTTTCTCATAGGTGCATGAATTGATAATGTTTGAGTTTGTGGACCACCTTCAAGACCAACCCATTGACTTCTATGTAAACCTACAACACTTAGTGTTTCTCTACTTCCTGCATACGCTGGATTTATTGAAATAGTGTTATACATATACTGGGTAAACTGTGGTAGTTGCTGAGCAACACCCATCCAGCTACTGAATAGTATAAAAGCTATTATGTTAAACTTTACTAATTTCATATAGGTTAAGATTTATTTTGTTGAAACGTAGATAGGTCCTGCAATAGGTTTTAATCCACTATTCTTTAAATTTAATACGTAGTAATAAGTTCCAGTGGGGACAAAATCTGAATTTCCTAAGGAAGCACTAGGTGATGTACCATTCCAATCATTTTCATAATTGAAATTCTCATATATTTTAGCTCCCCAACGATTGAAAATTTGTAACTCGTAAACGAATCCACAGTCTTCTGTACCAGTTATTGTAAAGAATTCATTTATACCATCAAAGTTAACAGTAACTGCTTTTGATATTATAAGGTCATCCTCACCACATGGTAGGACAATACAATCATCATTAATTGCTATGGTAACCGTGACTTCACCTGGACAAAAACCACCATAAGTATATGTGAATTCATAATCTATTAATTGATTTTCAGTGTAATCACCATCAGCGTCTAATAATTGACTAGGATTAAAGAAACTTCCATCAATTGTTACGTTTCCGCTTGTTACTGTCCACACACCATCTGGATCATAATCTCCAATTAGTAAATCAAACAAGTCAAAATCAAAGTCGTCACCAATACATAAATCGCCATCATCTACTGAAATGTCATCGCCTAAATTCACGTTTATAGTTTGTGTAAAAACACTTTCGTTACCACATTCATCTGATACGAACCAGTCTCTGAGGATCATGTAATCCATTAGTGTACCATCATTTGTTGATGTTTCACTAAATTCAACTGTAATATTAGTAGAACAGGCATCTTCAAATACAAGTTCTGGTATTTCAGGAATCTCACTACACTCTACATTGATTTCTTCTTCAAATTCACCAACTAAAGTTGGAGCAGTAGTATCAACTATACTTATTGTTTGAATTAAGGTTGTTGTATTGTCACACTCATCAGTTAATGTCCATGTTCTAGTAATTGTAGAATTATTAGGGCAATCACCACTTGTAATAACATCTGTAAATGTTACTTCTAAATCTGTAGAACAATTATCTGCCTCGTCAATAACATCACCGGTTAAATTAATATCGGTTGCGTCTTCGTCGCATTCAAGAGTTACATCAGCAGGTACTGTAAACGTTGGAGCTGTGTTGTCTTGTATGATAATAGTCTGCACTAGTGCGGTTGCATTCTCACAGTCATCTGTAACCGTCCAAACTCTTGTTATCACAGATTCGTTAATACAATCACCATTAGCAACAGTATCTAGAAAAGTTACTTCAAGATCTGTAGAGCAATTATCAGCTTCATCAGTAACATCTCCAGTTAAAGAAATATCTGTTACATCGGCATCACATTCTAAGGTAATATCTGAAGGAACAGTAAATGTTGGAGTAGTTGTATCTTCAAGTGTTATTGTTTGTATAGCTGTAGTTGTATTGTCACACTCATCAGTTAATGACCAAGTTCTTATGATTATAGGTTCGTTAGCACAATCACCATCAGTAATTTCATCTGTAAACATAGCTTCAAGACCTGCAGAACAGTTATCAGCTTCATCATTAACATCACCTGTTAATGAGACATCTGTTAAGTCAGCATCACATTCTAAAGTGACATCTTCAGGAACAGTAAATGTTGGAGCAGTGGTATCTTGAATAGTAATTGTTTGAACTAGTATTGTTGTATTATCACACTCATCAGTTAATGACCAAGTTCTTGTAATTATAGATTCGTTAGCACATGAACCGTTAGCAACTGCATCAGTAAATGTTGCTTCTAAGTCTGAAGAACAATTATCAGCTTCATCAGTGACATCTCCAGTTAAAGAAATATTTGTTAAGTCAGCATCACATTCTAAAGTGACATCTTCAGGAACAGTAAATGTTGGAGCAGTGGTATCTTGAATAGTAATTGTTTGAACTAGTATTGTTGTATTATCACACTCATCAGTTA
>Ga0115008_10001318_pt1 | contig 19870 bp, 19 predicted proteins | sample FraStrMetagenome_FD_87164 | JGI IMG/M metagenome (GOLD analysis project Ga0115008, IMG submission 87164) | Marine eukaryotic phytoplankton communities from Arctic Ocean - Fram Strait ARC3M Metagenome | ecosystem: Environmental > Aquatic > Marine > Oceanic | place: Fram Strait | collected...
TCAAATAAATAAACTATTGTAAAATGTCAGCCTAATGTTTACCACTTAAGAGATAAAGTTAAGTAACAGTTTATTACCTTGAAAGACGTTTTTCAAGGCTTTATCAAATCTTAAAAAGTAAATACAATGGGAAAAGTAGGAAGACCATAAATCAGAAGAACTGGGATTAACACCAGCCGAATATGCGTTTTACAGTGTGTTAAAACAAAACGATTCTACCAAAACCTTGGATGATAACAAGATGAAAGAACTCATTCATACCATAGTAGATGTAATTCGTAAAAATGCTACAGTAGATTGGAGTAAACGAGAAGATGTAAGAGCAAAACTTAGGCTTACCGTAAAGAAAATACTCATGCGTTACGGTTATCCACCAGATTTAGCAAAACTAGAAGCCGATAGGGTTTTAGCACAAGGCGAAAGTTTAGCTGAGATGTTTTCAACTAAATAACTAATACATAAACCGACCCAAAGTGTTTATTTACTGTCGTATATTTCTTAGGTTAAACGATATGCATTATTTTTGTTGTGATGAAATTGATTTTTTCAAAATATCAAGGAACTGGTAATGACTTTGTCATGGTTGACAATATGGATGGCGCATATAACTCGTTGAGTATGGCTCAGCTAAAGTTTTTATGCGATAGGAAGCTGGGTGTTGGTGCTGATGGATTAATCAAACTCTCTAAAAAAGATGGGTTTGATTTTGAAGTGGAGTATTTTAATGCAGACGGTAGTCAAAGTTTTTGTGGGAATGGAGCTAGGTGTTCTGTTGCGTTTGCTAAAGCGATAGGGCTTATTGATCACGAGGCATCTTTTTATGCCATTGATGGAGCTCATAAAGCATTTGTTGACGACACGAATGTTCGCTTAGAAATGCTACCGGTAGCGGGTGTTGAGCAGATAAATGAAGATTTCCTTGTAGATACTGGGTCGCCACATTACATCCATCTTGTGGCGAGTTTAAAATCTGAAAACATTATTGATTACGGTCGTTTAATTCGTTATTCAGACCGCTTTAGTGAAGAAGGTGTTAATGTCAACACCATGGCTAGAGTTTCCGATAGTGAAATCAGTGTTGCTACCTATGAGCGCGGTGTAGAAGATGAAACCTTGTCGTGTGGAACAGGTGTTACTGCCTGTGCTTTGGTATTTATGTTTGTGAACAATCAAGCCTGTTCTGAGTTAATAATTAATACAAAGGGTGGGGTGTTAAAGGTCGAAGCTAAACGAAATAAGAAAGAATTTACGGATATCTGGTTAACTGGTCCAGCAACATTTGTTTTTGATGGAAGTATTGAAGTCTAATTATATAGTGGAAAACATTGAATCATTTTCAATAGAGCGTGTTTCTGTTGGAGCTGTACTTTGGGTTTTGCATGCAGATAAAGTACCACCTCATATAGGTGTTTCTATTGATGGGCGGTTTTTTAGTCTGAAAGCAAACGGTAAGGATATGGCTGTTCCCGTTCAACACCTACTTGAAATTGTTGACCGTAGGGGAATTGCTTTACTTTGTTTCTCATTGAATGATTTATTGTCAGAAGAAGCAGTAAGGAACTCGTTTTCACCTTATGATAAAACGATTCCCAATAAGGTGACCTGTTTGAATCCAATTAAAACGGTCTTAGGAGATAGGCAGTCAGGTAAATTAGTGGAATTACTTGCTTCCCTTGATAAAGCACGTAGAATTAAAAGTGTGTATGGTTTAAATATCCCTGTTGAATTTGAAGGAATTAAACGGTATGATGTTGCTGATATTCATGCACGATTGTCCCTGTTAAATGAGTCGTTATGAGTGTGTGTATAAGGTCTGTTGAGTTGGGGGATGCTGTCGAGGTTTTGCGTTGGGAAAATGACGTGGAGAACTGGAGCTCAAGTAACAATGATTCTCCCTATCAATTGTGGGATATCGTAAGGCTGATTGAATCCCTTCAAGATATAGCTACTTCTAAACAGGGTAGGTGGATGATTTGTGATTCAAAAACACAGAAGACTTTGGGTGCAGTTGACCTGTGTGCCATTGATTTTGAGTCTAAAGAGGCGATTGTGGGAATCTTGATTGCGGATAAGGAAAATAGAGGAAAGGGTAGTGCTTCAGAAGGATTCAGGTTAATTGAAGTTGAAGCGATTAATTTAGGGCTTGATAAGTTGACGTGCATGATTCACCCTGAAAATAAACCAAGTGTTGCTCTTTTTGAAAAATGTGATTTTAAAAAAATAGGGCAGTCAGATGATAAGTATCTCAGTGATGGTGTGTATATTGAGGCATTATTATTTGAGAAATGGTTAAAAAAATAAGTCTTGTTGTTTTAGTTGCAATTGCTGCTTTTTCGATTTACAATAGGGAGCGTATTACATGTCTGCTTAAAGAGGATACAAGAACAATAAATACAGCTGAAGTTAAACTTCTTTTTAGAGAGGACCCTACAATAGATCAATTGACATCTAGGTTAATTGAGCGTGGAATACTTCCTGACCCCAATCATTTTAACGAATACGTTGCAGCAAATGGTATTGATGCAAGCCAGTTTGCAGGAGGGAAATATATTGTCTTGTCTCAAACTCAATTGCCGGCTTTGGTTCGTGGTTTTATTAAAGGGGAAAATGGCCATGGGAATGCAGAGCTTAAGGTGAATGTAGATTTTAACCGTTGTAAGGATCTCCGTGATATTGCTTCTAACATAAGTAAATGTATAATTGCAGACAGCGCGTCTATTGCATCTTATTTACTGAGCTCTGATACAGAGTCTAAGTATGGATTTACAACGGAACAAATGCCGGCATTATTTTTACCAGAACGCTATAAGATGTATTTTGATACAGATGCAGAAACCTTTACCCGTTTGATGGCGGATGAGTTTAATTCTTTTTGGAATGAAGAACGAAAGGGTAAAATGAAGTCTGTTGGACTGAATTCACCTTCTCAGGTCGCTACTGTTGCCAGTATCGTTTATTCTGAACAATCTAAAATGGAGTCTGAATGGCCTATCATTGCTAAACTTTATCTTAACCGTATAAAAAAGGGAATGCGTTTAGAATCAGACCCCACGTTTAAATTTTGTTGGGGTGATCAATTAGATGGGGTAGAACGATTGCTAAATAGGCATAAAGAGATTGATTGTCCGTACAATACATATAAGTATTCGGGGCTTCCTCCAGGTCCAATTTCCGTTGTGCCTAGAGGGGTGATTGATGCGGTGTTGAATCCGTCTAATGTCGATTATATATTTATGTGTGGTAAACCAGGGGGAGGTGGACATAATTTTGCTGTAACCAACAGGGAGCATGAGCAAAATGCAGCTTTGTATCGCGTTTGGCTTAAGCGTTATTTAACAGAAAAAAATCGTTAATATGAAAAGAAGATCGTTTTTTAGAATAGGCTTGACAACTGCCGTTTTAGGGGTGTTTAAACCTGTGAAAGCAGCGCGTGTTTTTGGTGAAATTACAGGTGGTTTGAATGAGAGTAACGCCCCTATAGTTATTTCAACCTGGAGACATGGGTTGGCTGCTAATGATAATGCCTGGAAGGTTCTTGAGGAGCATGGACCAGCACTTGATGCTGTGGAGCATGGGGTGCGTACTACAGAGTCTGATATGACAAATAGGAGTGTTGGTATTGGTGGTAGGCCTGATCGTACAGGTCATGTTACCCTTGACGCTTGTATCATGGATGAGAAGTCAAATTGTGGAGCTGTTGGTTGCTTGGAAGGGATTAAACACCCCATTTCTGTTGCTAGAACAATTATGGAGAACACACCTCATGTTATGTTGGTGGGAGATGGAGCAAAAGACTTTGCGTTGGATTACGGGTTTAAACATGTGAAGTCCCCAATTAAAGCAGTGAAAAAAGAATGGAAAGAATGGAAGAAAAAAAATAAGAAACTATTTGAAAAACCAGTGATTAACACTGAAAATCATGACACTATAGGAATGTTAGCATTAGATTCTAATGGAAATTTAAGTGGGGCATGTACAACGAGTGGTTGGGGGTATAAATTGCCTGGACGTATTGGAGATTCTCCTATTATAGGTGCGGGGCTTTTTGTTGACAATGAAGTTGGAGCTGCTTGCGCAACAGGATTGGGCGAGGCGGTTATTCGCATTGCGGGGAGCCATACGGTTGTTGAGTTAATGCGACAAGGTAGAACGCCGCAGCAAGCCTGTGAAGAGGCTGTGGCAAGAATTATTGATAAGCATGAGAATGTGGAGGGGTTGCAAGTTGGTTTTCTTGCGTTGGATAAAAAAGGGAATTATGGGGCGTATTCAGTCTTTAACGGCTTTAATTTCGCAGTGAAATCAACAGGTCAGTCAGAATTAATCGATGCTGGCTTCGATCGTAATTGGTAATTCATATGAATTGTAATTTTTCAGGGTTAATACTTCTAGTCTTCTTTTTTATTAGTGTTGTGTTTTCGTCTTACTCTCAGGATATTGAGCTTTCATGGAGTTTTCTTCACCCCATAAAAAAGGAATGGATAGAGTTAGGGGGTAAAGGCTCGGTACAAGAGGCGTTAATTGCCAATAAAGAGCTTCCAAATCCTTTTTACGGATTAAATGAAAAGAAATTTGATTGGATTGAAGATTATGAATGGGAATTTAAATCTAACTTTTTTCTGGACAGTGAGCTGAATCGAGACTTTGTCGAGTTAATTTTTCCTGCTATTGACACGTATGCTAAGGTTTACTTGAATAAAAAACTTGTCTTGACTACTGATAATGCTTTTATCCCACACTTTGTAGACATTAAGAAATATGCTAACAAAGGGGTCAATGAACTTACTATTTTATTTACACCTCCTGTTATATATCACAAGGATAAGTTGAAAACGGTAGGTTATCAACTTCCTGCACCTAACGATGTACATAAGGTTGCTGTTGCGCCTTACTCAAGAAAGCCGCAGTACCAGTTTGGTTGGGATTGGGCGTTACGCATGAATACGATTGGATTAAATAAACCTGCTTTGGTTGGTGCGTATGACAAGGCGAGGTTGTTAAACAAGACGACACGAATTGTGTCTATTGAAGATGATGTTGCTGTTGTTGAATTTGACATTCATTTATCGAACAAAAAAATCAAAAAAATTAGATGGGATAGTGCACTTTTTGGGCGTGAAGAAGTTCAAGGTGTAGGGGGTGTTTTTACCCGTAGAATTGAAATTGAAAACCCAAGCTTATGGTGGCCAAAAGGACAAGGTGAATCATTTTTATATAAAGATTCTGTCTGTTTAAATAGTACTGATAATAAGTTAATTACTTCATTTAACTTAAAGTTTGGAGTTAAGACTTCAGAGTTGATTCGGGAGCAAGATGAATGGGGTACTAGTTATTACTTTAAGATAAATGGGAGACGTGTTTTTTGTAAGGGTGCCGACTACATTCCACAAGATATTTTCCCTGCTCGTGTAACGGATAGTATGATCGTTGATATGGTTGATGTGATGGCTGAATCAAACTTTAACATGGTTCGTGTTTGGGGTGGCGGCTACTATCCAGATGATGTTTTCTTTGAACGATGCGATGAACTTGGGATTATGGTGTGGGAAGACTTGATGTTTGCGTGTGCTATGTATCCAGGAGATGATGTTTTTATTGAAAACATCACCCGGGAATTCGAGTACCAAATCCCACGAATTTCTGGACATCCAAGCGTTGTACTTTTCAATGGTAATAATGAAGTTGAGGTGGCTTGGAATAATTGGGGGTTTCAAGTGAAACACGGCCTTTATGGAGGTGAAGCAAAAGAAATTGAGCATGCGTATGATCGAATATTTAAACAGACGGCTCCAATCATTATTGCTAAAAATAGTACTGTTCCATATATACACACTTCGCCATTAAGTAACTGGGGAAAAGATGTATTGTACAACCATGGTTCTCAGCATTATTGGGGTGTTTGGCATGGAAAAGATCCAATTGAAGATTTTGGTAAGAAGATAGGGCGGTTTAATGCGGAATATGGATTTCAAAGTTTTCCGGAATACAATACGTTAGCTACTTTTTCAACACGAGCTGATTGGGGGTTGTCATCAGCTGTAATGAAGCATCATCAAAAAAGTTACGTTGGGAACAAGATGATTTTAAAACATGCAAAACGACTGTATGGAACTCCAGAAAACTTTGAGGAATTTGTTTATTATTCTCAGTTAACACAAGCTGTAGCTGTTGGTATGGCTGTGTCTGGTCATCGTGTTGATGCACCTCGCTGTGGTGGAACCTTGTATTGGCAGTTGAATGATTGTTGGCCGGCCCCAACTTGGTCGAGTGTTGATTATAATGGAAATTGGAAAGCGTTACAATATCAAGTGCGCGATGATTATCGTGATGTGACTGTTGTAGCTAAACATGCAGAATTGAATGATGTTGAGTACCACCTTGTTTCAGGGGTCGTTGATGTATTTAAGTCGAAGGTTAATCTTAAGGTTTTTTCGTTGGATGGTATTTTGCAGAGCGAGTTGGATACTGTAATTGAGGTGAGTGGTAATGGTTCTCATCGGATTGATTTATCTGGATCAACCTCAAGTAGAGGGTTAGATTGTAATTCCGTTTTGGTTTTCACCTTTAACGATGAGGCAGGACAGCGTGTTACCCGAAGTTTTGACAACATTGTAACCGATTATGAAAAGGCTATCTCGACAGATGTTGATTTAACAATTGATTCAGTTAATGAACAAGAAAAAACTTTGGTGTTGCGCATAAATACGTCAAAATACCTTCGGAACCTTTGGGTCTCAAGTATAAAATTTGGAATTAAGTTTGATCGAAATTTTGAAAGTATACTTCCAGGAGGACATCAGGTACTACTTCAGTACGAAACCTTACCTGCAGTTGATGATTTTAAATTGATGTGGTTATAGTTGTCGTAATGGTGTAGGTGACCGTTAATAGCATTTTCTTAGACGTGTTACGTCACTCACAGATACAATCTGGTTGCACTCACATCCTTTAGGTTGCATTCCTCTGCTAAGCGCATAGGTAAAGCGAATAAACACCCCTTCTTTTTTAAACCGATCATCTAAATTAACAGGGTACATTTTTATGCTTCTTGAATTTGTTTGTGCATCAATATATACTAAGCAACCTTTTGAGGTTGTACGGACAGTTCCGATAATTCTCAAGGTGTCCGAAGTATTTGTTATTGTATTGTCAATTGCTTGATTGCTTTCAATTTGACTGTTGCTATCGGTATTTACAATTACCTCCTTTTGGGTTCCACAGGCTAGTAGTAAAAAAAATACGCTTGATATAAGTAATGCTTTCATGGTTTTTGGTTGTAGTAAGGCATAGATCATTCCAAAAAAAAGCAGCCGATTTTTTATCGGCTGCTTTTGGTGTTTAATTGTTAGTTAAATACAACCTTGGTTGTGTTTAACTTGTCGTTTGCTTTAATCTGTAAGATGTAGATTCCAGAAGCAAAGTCAGAGGTTGTAATTGTTAGTTTTGAATCAGGTATTGTAGTGTTTGAATAAATAATTTTACCTGATAAGTCTCTTAATTCAATAGAGGTAGGGTTAATGTCGTCCCATTCAATGTTTAGTTTACTTGATGCTGGATTTGGGTATATGTTTATTCCTTCTAAAGGATTTTCATTGATACTGTTTGATCCATCGGTAACGGCAATGCTACCTTGGTAAGGACTAAAGTTTTGCTTTGTTCCTACAACTGTTAGTGGTTGGTTTGATGTGAGGGCAGGGATGTTTACAGTTGCAGTGCCTCCGCTTGCAATTCCAAAACCTAAAAGCACATTGTCTTGTGAAATTGAAATTTTTGCACCATCAGTATCACAATTCACGTTGATTGATGTGGTTGCTAGTGGTACGCTAGCAACATGAGAAACAGCCATATTCATTGTTACCTTATTTCTAAATATTGTAGAAGGGTCGCCAAACATAACCCATGTTTGCATAACTTCTTCAGAGCTTCCGCTTGAATTGTAATCTTCTAACATACTCATTTGAGCGTTGTAGAATATTCCACCCAAGGTTGATTTTCGGTTTGTTGTATATGTTTCAGCAATTAGTTCAGTCATTTCATCTTGTGTTTGCATTGGTTCTGCCCAAGCCATCAGTATTGATGAGCCACACGCTGCAATTGCTCCTGTTGGAGTGTTGGCGTTTGTTGCACGTAACCATGTTTCAGAGATACATGTTCCAGATGTAAATGTCCCGTTGTTACAAGCTACAGAAATAACATAAGGATAAGCGCCATTGTTGGTGCTTGAATTGATGTGTGAAGAGCTATAATTCCCTGTAACGCATGAATTTTGATCACCATGCCCCGTGTAATTGAAGAGACCTATTCCTGCATTGACTACAGGGGTGATGATTGATGAGTTAGGATTCCCTGGTGCATCGGCACCACCGTGTGAGCCATCATAAAACTCATGTACAGTTGTGTACCCATAATTCATTAAAATAGTTCTCATGTTTCTAGCGTGTTGCCAATCTGCTTCTCCGTCATTTCCAAACCCTTGACCTTCATCGGATGCCAATCCAATTGCTTTAGTCATCCAGTTACCAGTTAAAGGTGTCTTTTCATATTCTAGCGTACGATTAACCATTGTTGTGATTTGTCCAGCATTCCCAGAAAAACGACCAACAAAAGCTTCAGGGTAGTAGTCGTTCGCTCCTCCTGTAAGTTGACCGTAATAAGAGTCACTCCAAAGTTGCTCTCCGCCAGAGTTTCCGTACGTGTGAGAGGGGACAGTTCCGTGATCTCCAACTAGTAAGATATATACTAAATCTGGATTTGTAGCGTAGAAGTTTTCAATGTAGGCTTTTATTTGCGTGTCAGTTGACCCTGCTGTTGATGTTCCAATAATGGTCGTTTTTATACCCGATTGATTTTTCCAATCAACTAAAGGTTGAACCTCATTAATAAATGCATCTTTAGCAATGACTAGCATTTCACCCTCTTCTTCAACAGTTGTATATCTTCCAAAAACAGCACCTGAATTCAAGTATTGACGATCATAGACAGTATTGAAAACATCATTTTGTTTGTATTGACTGAATAATTCATTTTTACCAGTTTCCTTGTCGTTGGTAATAATGTTGGTTTGAATGTTTTGATAAACCCTTAAAACCTTAGTGACTGGATTGTATTGATAAGGAGAAACGGCTATTGTTACTCCACGCGTGTTCCTTAGGTTGTAAGGTGTACCTGTTTTTGCAATGTCACCAGGAAAAAAAGCGTTGGTGTTATATGCCTCTCCAAAAGTGTAGGCCAGTTCAGAAGGGTTAATGTTACGTTTTAAGCTTCCTTTTGACGGAGCTACATCTACATCTTGATATTCAATATACCCGTCATGCTCAATGTTTAGATTAATTTTCCCTTTATTAGGTACAATAACAGATTCACAGAAGTAAGGCAGTGAAGGTGCGCCCAATTGCATGTGCGTGACTTTGTGTGATTTTGTGAAGTCGAGATATGGTTGTCCGTCAATATCAGTGTATGATTCAGGGTTTGGCTGAAGTTGATGATTGACAGAAATAACATTTTCTGTAGATGTTAACAGACTGAAATCCTGACTAAAAGAAAGTGAGGATAGGAGTACAGCGACTGATAATGTAAGTCTTCTTTTCATAGTTTGAGTTTTAACAGTTATAGGTTAAATGTACATAAAAATCTTAGAGCTATTTGGTCATAGTTATTAACACTTATTTTTTAAGTAAATGTATTTTGATTTTGAATCTATTACCAGGGTATATATATTTGATTTATGAAAATTGAAGATGTAATTAACAGTACGTTTAAAAACACAACCCACAAAGCACTTGTAAACATAAGGTATACATCAAATTTTTTGACGCAGCGTCAAAATTTATTCATGAAAAATTATGATTTAACAATGCCTCAGTTTAATATCCTTCGGATTCTTCGTGGTGCAAAAAAAGCACTCGCTGTAAATGTTGTAAAGGATAGAATGATAGAAAAGTCTCCTAATACAACACGGTTAATGGACAAGTTAATCGAAAAGGGGTTGATTAATCGTATGCGTTGTTCGGACGACCGTAGAATTGTTTTTGTTGAAATTGCAGAAAAAGGATTGGAAACACTACTTCATATTGATGGACAAATTGTTGAGAATGATATTTTTAATGTCAATTTAACGGAGGAAGAGTCTTTGTTGTTGAGTGATTTATTGGATAAATTAAGAGGGTAATGGGAAGTGGATGTGTTTCGGGAGAATTGAAAGAAGGGTACACGGTTGTTAATTCTGCAAGAGGTCATCAGTGGGTTTCAGACGAGTCTAAAGAGTTGGACGGCCAAGATTTGGGGCCAGAACCAATGGAGCTACTACTTTCTTCTCTTGTGAGCTGTAAGTTGATTACATTGAAAATGTATGCCGCTCGAAAAGGGTGGGATGTAGATGGGCTTAAAATTTACTTATCGCTTATTGGTGGTGAAGGAGTAACGGTTGTAGAGAAGCGCTTTGAATTTTTATCTAATCTTTCAGATCAGCAACGGGAACGATTGATTTATATTTCCGGAAAGTGTCCTGTTGTTAAAATACTATCACGTTCTATTTCGTTTAAGGTTGTGTAGCTAACTGTGCTTATGTCTTTATGCATTTATAGATAAACGCAGGAGGGATGTTTTTTAAGGTAAAACTCACTGAAACTGTTTTGTACGTAGCTTCTAGTAAGCGTTTGGCTTGTAGTGAATATTGAAATTGAACATAGGTTCCAGCTTCTTTGAGTATTTGATGGGATTCGGTGATAACACTTTTTCTCAACTTTTCTGAAAATACCGTTAATGGTAAAGATGAAACGATTAAATCGGCTTGTTCACCTGTTTTTAGTTGCTTACTGATATTTGACGCTGAATCATGAATAACATGCACCCTTGGGTCGGTAATTCTGGCTGCTAACGACGTGTAAAAATTATCATTTAACTCAAAAACGAACAACTTGGCGTCAGGGGCCATGCGTTGAATAATCAAGTCTGTAAAAACACCTGTTCCAGGTCCTAGTTCAATAATTATTTTTGCAGAGTTGAAATCAATTTTTGACAGCATTTTTTTACCAAGAAACTTACTGCTGGGGGTTATAGCTCCCACCATGTTTTTGTTTTTGAAAAATTGCTTGATAAAATTACGCTTAGTAGTCATTAGGTTTGTTTTATTCTTTGATTACTAATTTACCGTTATTTAGAATCCCTTCAACCTTACCTTTTAACACTTTATCCACAAGCGGAGTGTTGGTTGTGGATGAGCAAATGTCTTCTTTTGTTAGTGTCCATTGCTTTTTCGGGCTGAATAGCGTTAAATCAGCAGGTTGTCCTACTGCAATGTGTATTTGTTCTAAGTTTAGAATGGATCGCCCTTCTTTTGTTAGTGCATTAATTACTATTGGTAAATCAAATTCAGGGGCAATGTTTAAGGCTCCAAGGCTTGTTTGAAGATTTATAGATCCGAATTCTGCCAAATCAAACTCTATGTCTTTTTCCTCCTTGTTGTTGGGTCTATGGTCAGAAACAATGCAGTTGATGGTGTTGTCTTTTAGTCCTTCCCATAAGGCGATTCTATCACTTTCAAACCGAAGGGGAGGCATTACCTTATAGTCACTTTCAAATCCTAAAACAGCTTCTTCGTTATAAATCAGGTTGGCAATATGGACGTCTGCGGTAATGTTGTGGCCTTTTTTCTTTGCTTCTCGAATCAGTCTAACTCCTTCAGAGGTTGATACTCCGGTGAAATGAATTGCACCCCCGGTGTATTCCACCAATCGAATGTTTTGTTCTATCGCAATGACTTCAGAAATGGAAGGGTCTGCTTTTAGTCCAGTTTTTGTGGAGGCCATTCCTTCATTAACGATTCCTTTGCCTGTAATTGAGTGGTCTTTTGAGAAGGTAATAATTTTTCCTCCGAAATTTTTAGCGTAAAGTAGTGCGCGGTAAATAATACCAGAAGATACAGGTTGTAAGTCGTCAGAGAATAGATGAACACCATTCGTAAACATGTCATACATTTCAGAAAGGTTTTCTCCTTTCATTCCAACGGAGATAGCTCCAATTGGGTGTATTGATGTTGCGTGGTTTTCTGCACGATTTTTAATGTATTGAATTTGAGTTTTACCATCAACAACAGGAGATGTGCTGGGTAGTGTTGCCACGTGTGTGTACCCTCCAAAAGCAGCAGCATTTAAGCCAGATATTATGGTTTCTTTGTGTTCCATTCCAGGGTCACAAAAGCTTGATTTTAAATCAACCCATCCTAAAGATATGTGTAGGTCTTGGATGTCAATGATTTTTGCATCATCATCTTGTATAGTGTCTTCGATAGAGGAGATTAACTTATCATCGATTAGAATATCTTTCACTTTTCCATTAAATGGAGAAGAGTTGTCTATAATTCTTGCTTGTTTAATCAGAATTTTCATAGTCCTGTTTTAGTTAAAAAATCGTACAAACATCATTTCGAGTAACACAAAAATAAATGTTAAAACGATACAAAGTTTCCAATAACTGAATGGTTTATCAATAGTTATTAATGCTGCGCTAGAAGCACCATTAATTTCGTTAAATGTAATATTTTGAACTCCTCGCTGTTGAAGTTGAGCTGTAATTTCTTTTTCGGTGTAGCTTGCTAATAATGATTCCTTTCTGTCGTAATTTAAGCTGATTCCTCCGATAGTTCTGTCTGTTTTCAGCTTGTAGTTTCCTGCGTAAACTTCTTGGGTGTTAGATGGATTTGATAATGAAATGTATTTAACCCCTGATACTGTTGTTGTTTGTGGGATAAAGTCAATTTTATTTCCTGTAATGTGAATCGGTGTTTCACCATCTATTTTTTTGTAAATAGGATAGTGATTGGCTTTACCTATAGTTAAGTATTCCGGTTGGTTACGTTGGCTAATCTCTCCCATCCGTAGTAAAACGGAAGTGAATAAAATATCTTTTGTAAAATCTCCGAAGTCTGAATGTAGGGAGCTGTAGAACATGAAAGATTTCCCTGTCCGTTCGTTAAAAGCGAGTAGAGGAAGCCCGTTTTGTAATTCGATTAGGTTGTGGCCTAGTGTCTTTGAGTTTGTTACACCTCGATACACTTTTGATACACTAGGGAGGTTTAGGTTTGTGCTTTTTGTTTTGAATATTCCGTTAAAGAAAGGGTCTCCGTAATTCAGTGTTTTTATTTTATTTCCTGAATTTACTGTTCTTGATATGGTTGGCAGGTTTAATTCCAGTAGCAGTTCGTTCCAATCGGATGATTTTGGTTTTTTACCTGGGAATAAACTTACTGTTCCACCTGTTGAAGCAAAAGACGTAATGTAATTGATTGCTCCTTTGGAAATTGTGTTTGCTCCGTTAATGATAATTAAATCTTTTTGAATGAAATCTTCGCGTGTTATGCTTGTAATTTTTTTTCGATTGGTGATGTAGAATTCATCTAAATTTAAAACTGTCTCAATGTTGTCTATAGCGTCTTCGCCGTCTAGTAAGAGTATGTTTACATTTTCGCGTACTTCGTAGGTTAAAAAGTATGTGTCGTCAAATTGAACATGGTTGTCATAGAGTCTTATTTCTCCTGATTTGGTCCCGATTGATTTGTCTGTATATCCAACCTGTGTTAATGTTATTTCGTTTTTAGGCAAATCGACCAGTATGGTGTTTTTATAGGAGTCAATTTGAATAGTTAATTCTACATTTTTTAAATCAGAACTTGAGGGATTGTTTAGTTGGATGTTTAATTCGTTCTTGGAGCTAAGGTTGTGAATAGGGCTTGTGAACCAAATTGAATCAATGTAGATGTTGTCGTTACTTTCAGGAACTAGTTTTACAGGGTAAAAGAAGCTGTTTGGGTTTTGTGTTAGTGGCTTTGTGTTTTTACTAAAACTACTCGCTATTTGAAAGTCACTTAGAATAATGTGTTGAATTGTAGTTTCGCTTGATATGATGTCACTTTTGGACAGGCGCTCACTTTGCCATTGAATCTGCTGATTAATAGACCGTGTTAATGGAGAAAGTTTAATCAGGTCAAGTTTTTCTAAAGCTTCAATTTTAGAAAGTATTCGTTCTTCACTTCCTGATTTTTCATTTGTCCCGATGAGGAATCGAGTGCTTAATGGTGCTTTTTGTATGATTTTTCTCGCGCTTTCTCGTGCTTCAGAAAGTAACTCACCGTTAGCGCCAATGGCTTGCATTGAAAAGGAGTTGTCAATGTAAAATGCAATGATTCCGTTCTTGGATTGTGCGTTGTTGTTTGTGTCTGCGAAATAAGGCTGTGCAAAAGCAAGGACTAAAAATGCAAAGGCAAGTAGTCTGGAAAGTAGAATTAGAAGGTGTTTTAGTTTTTTAGTCGATTTCGTTTGTTTATCAACGTGGCTAACAAAGGTTAAGCTAGAGAAGTAAAGAGTTTTGTATCGCTTAAAATTAAAAAGGTGAATAATAATTGGGATGATTAAAATTGTAAAAGCCCAAAGAAATTCCGGATACAAAAACTTCATGGCATCAAAGATAAAATTTTATCGTTGTCTTCCTTGAATAATTTAAAGAATTGCGCTATTCAAATGCACCAATACCAAACAGGGCAAAATCATACTTTACAGGGTCTGATGGGTCAAATGATTTTAAATTGGTCATTAGTTCATCCAAGGCCTTCCAGTCATTTTGTTTTCTGCTAATTAAGCCAAGGCTTCGAGCGTTGTTACTTGTGTGAACATCAAGAGGGAGGTATAGTTCTGAGCTTGATATGGATTTCCAAATACCAAAATCAACACCAGTAGAATCAGTCCTTACCATCCATCGTAAAAACATGTTTATTCGTTTCGCTGCTGAATTCTTTTGCGGGTTAGAGATGTGCTTTTCGCTGCGTTTTTCATGTTCAGTACTTAGGAATAGCTCTCTGAATTGAATAATACGACCTTTAACACCTTCGATTTCAGTATGGGGTGAAAAGGCGTCCTCAAGACCACCGTGTTCATAGATGTTGCGTAGGCTTCGGAAGAAGAAGTCTAGGTCAATTGCGTTAAATGTTCTATGAACAAAGTTGATGGATTTTGATGTGTAGTTGATTATGAAGTTGTACGGGTCGTGCTCCATGATGTCTATTATTCGGTTCCCACTTTTAATAATTGATGTTCTATTTCCCCAGGCGATTGTTGCGATTAGAAATGCGACAATTTCAATGTCTTCTTTTTTAGTGAAACGGTGTGGAAGTTGGATAGGGTCAGTCTCAATAAAGTGAGGTGTGTTGTATTGCTCCACTTTAAAGTCGAGGTATTCTTTTATTTCGGTCTTAGTCATTCTTACTTGTATGCCCGTTTAACGAACATTTTTTTCACACTAAAATGAGCCCGTCTGACATTGTAAGTTTACGATCTGTCATTTCAGCTAAGGCTTGATTGTGTGTAACAATTACAAATGTCTGGTTAAACTCATCGCGCAAATCAAAAAATAATTGGTGTAGCTCTGATGAATTCTGACTGTCAAGGTTTCCTGATGGTTCATCTGCAAAAATCACCTTAGGTTGATTAATTAATGATCGTGCAACAGCGATGCGTTGTTGCTCGCCACCAGAAAGTTCATTTGGTTTGTGGTGGTAACGATTTTGTAGTCCAAGGGCCTCTAAGAGTTTCATTCCTTTTTCTTTTGCTACCGCTTGAGAATCCCCTTTTATTAATGCTGGAAGTATGATGTTTTCAAGCGCGTTGAATTCAGGGAGTAGTTGGTGCGATTGAAATATAAATCCAATTGACGTATTTCGAAATACAGAAAGTTGTTTTCTGTTTAGTGCAAATGGATTAACGTTGTCAATGAGTAATTCCCCTTGGTTTGGGGTGTCTAGCGTTCCTAATATTTGAAGCAATGTTGTTTTTCCAGCTCCAGAGGCTCCTACAATAGAAACAACTTCACCTTGGTTAATTTCCAAGTCAATGCCTTTCAGTATCTGAAAACCATCGTACGACTTCGTTATTCCCTTGGTGATTAACATTCGTTATTTGTCTAGTTTTAATGAGTGCCCCATCTTGTCACGTTTTGTTTTAAGGTAGCCCTCATTGTGTTTGATTCCTTTGATTTCAAGTGCAACATTTTCAACAATTTCTAAGTCGTAACCAATTAGTCCTGTTCGTTTTGTGGGGTTGTTCGACATTAGTCGAATTTTTGAAATCCCTAAATCACGAATAATTTGAGCGCCAATACCGTAGTCACGTTCATCACCTTTAAAACCAAGCTTTAAATTGGCTTCCAATGTATCGTATCCTTCTTCTTGAAGTTTGTATGCTTTTAATTTGTTAGTAAGTCCAATTCCGCGTCCTTCTTGGTTCATGTAGACAATTGCTCCGCGTCCTTCTTCTTCAATCATTTTCATTGAGCGTTCAAGTTGAGGGCCACAGTCACACCTGCAAGATCCAAAAATGTCGCCTGTCATGCATGAAGAGTGAACGCGAAGTAGTACAGGTTCATTTGTACTTACATCACCTTTAGTTAGTACTAAATGCTCTTCTTCTGTGTTTGTGTTTTTGTATAAGTGTAAGTCAAAGTCACCTTTAGTCGTAGGCATTTTGACATCAATTATTTTCTCAATAAGTGATTCAGTTTTAATTCTGTATTTGATTAAGTCTTCAATGGAAACCAATTTCAAGTCAAAACGCTTTGCAATTTCAATCAATTGAGGAAGACGAGCCATAGAGCCATCTTCGTTCAAGATCTCTACAATTACACCTGCAGGTTCAAATCCGGCTAAACGCGCTAAGTCAATTGCAGCTTCAGTATGTCCAGCTCTTCTTAGAACACCACCCTTCTTTGCACGAAGCGGGAAGATGTGTCCTGGTTTACCAAGTTCTTCTGGCTTGATGTCAGGGTCAATAAGTGCTTTAATCGTTTTAGAGCGGTCAGCTGCACTAATTCCAGTTGTACAACCGTGCCCGTTTAAATCAACTGAAACTGTAAAAGGTGTTTCGTACGCCGCAGAATTTGAAGAAACCATGAGTTCCAATCCTAGAGCATCACAATGATCTTCTACCAACGGTGCGCAAACTAGTCCGCGACCATGAGTAACCATAAAGTTGATGATTTCAGGGGTAATATTCCTTGCGGCTGTTAAGAAATCACCTTCATTTTCACGATTTTCGTCATCTACAACAATTACTACACGTCCTTGTTTGATGTCTTCAATTGCTTCTTCTATTGTATTCAGCGTAAACTGCATATATCACTACTTAGTTGAAGTGCAAAATTACTTGAAAAATATCAGTTATAACTCCTTTTTTGTAAAAAGATTGGCTTGATGGTATGACTTTGTAGAAGTGCTTGTTATTTTATTAACCTTACAAGTTTAGAGCTTGATTTTTCCCAGCTGTAATGCGCTTTCACAAATTGTTTTCCAGACTGACCAATAGATTGTTGTAACTCCTCGTTGCTCAATAGTTGTGCAGCGAGATTTGTCAGTTCTTCTTTTGTGGATCCTTCAAGAATTTGGCTTTCATGCTTCGCCTTAATTGCATTGTTTGCTAGAGGGGTGGTAATACAAGGGATTCCCAAAGCCATTGCCTCCAGAAGTTTATTTTGCATACCTGTTCCAATCATCATCGGAGCTAAGAAAACTTTACCTCTAGCGTAAGAATCGCGGATATCATCAATCCAACCTGTTAAGGTGATTTGTGATGAGGAGCTTTCAAGTTCTTTCAGGTTAATGTGTGGAGAAGAGCCAGATACTAGCAGTTTTGAATTTGGGAAATTTGGCAAGATGTTGTCGTGAATGTATTGAACAGCCTCAATATTTGGAGGGTAGCTCATGTTTCCTACAAATACAAAGTCATGGTCCTTTTCCGTATCAATCTCCTCAAAGAAAGATTTGTCGATACCATTGGAAACACAAATAATTTCATCTCTATCCGGGTGTTTTATTAATGCCCGGTCTTGTTCACTAATTATCGTTTTATGTTCAAAGAAGTCGAATATGGATCTTTCGTATTTTGCGAGTCGTTTCGATTCTGACTTGAATAGCCATTTCTTATAAAAGGGTTGCTTTTCAATTCGTCTTTCAATACCCGTGCTCAATGCATCCATGTAATCCAAAGTCTTAGGTATGTGATGCACGTTTTTTACATACTCAGTCGTTCTAACTAGTTGACAGTAAATATGTTTAAATGCTTTCTTTTTAAGTGTTGAATTAATTGTTTTTTGAGTGTTTATGGAGTAGAAGTAACCAACTTGAAATGGTTTTCCATTCCAGAAACTTCTGCCCATGTGTATGAGTTTTGAAGTCCAACTTAGTTTAGATATGATAACCTCATCGCAAAATACAGCAACCTTTTTTAGGTGTTCTTTTGAGGTGTTTTTACTTGTTAAAGCGATAAGGGTAATGTTGAATGTTTTACTTAATTCTCGCAATTGGTAAAACGCACGGAGCTTGTCTCCCTTGTCCAGTGGATAAGGGAAACGGGATACAATCATTAGTAATTGTGGTTTATGTTCCTTTGATGAATTCAATGATTTCGCTACTTATATCTTCAATATTATGGTTTTTTCGAATATATGCAATGGCATTTTGACCAATTTTTTTTCGGGAATCCTTGTTTTGGATGAGTTCCAGGGTGGCGGCAATAATATCGGTGTTTTTGTTGGCAATTATTAAGCAGTTTGAATCTGTGTAGTTTATTCCAGAAGCCCCGAGTTTTGTCGTGATTATAGGGATGCCTATCGCCATCATTTCAAGAATTTTTATTCGAATTCCAGACCCTGAGATAATAGGGGATACTAAAATGCCTTTTTTCAGTGCGTATGTTTGAATGTTGTCTACAAAGCCATCAAAATAGATTTGTTTTTTTGTTTGCGGTTTGATGTAATCACTATCTGATGAGCCTGCAATGTGTAGCTTGCAACGTGGTGTGGACTTAATTATTTCTGGAAATATGTCAACTAGTCTTTTTACCGCTTCAATGTTAGGTTGCCAGTTCATCGCTCCTAAATGAAAGATGCCGTTGGCATCATAATTATTTTGAATATCTGGAATAGGTATGGCAACACCGATTGTTTTTATTGGGGTGTTAATTTCTAATGCTTCTATCTGTTCGGTGTCAGCTTTAGAAATAGACAATATACCGTCAATCTTTTTTAAGGCGCTTATTTCATACGTCTTTAAGTCTTTTGCAAGTTTTGACAGGTACACTTTTTTTATTCCAGTGCTGTTTTTAGCTAGGTCAGTTGCTATTTTGTGTTCGAGGTTGTGTGTTCTTACAAAAATGGGAATGCTGGTCTTAGATCGAATGGCTTCGATGTATGTGGTTGTAAATAAACTTTCGAGAATTACACAGTCGTATTTGGAGTGTTCTACCTCTTGTTTAATTGTAGCTTGAAGGTTTTTACAATGAAATCTATTTACATTGTAAGACCCACTTTTAAACAGATTTATGAATCCGCGGTAAGAGGTGATGTCAGTATCAATAAAGTGGTTATGGATAGTTAGTTGCTGCTTGGCAGGATATGCATTTTGTTTAAACGGGTGTTTGTTTGTGGAAATGCAAATGTGTTTAACTATAATTTTGGTGTTCAACAAACAGTTAAGAAAGTTATCCATAGCAACGCACCCGCCGTCTATTTTCGGATAAATAGGCTTGTTTGTGATATATAGAACCTTCACGATTTGGCTTTAAAAGGATTCCTAAAATTGGGAAGTCTAAATATTGAGACATCATTTGCTGCTGCTCTTGTTAGCCAAAAGGCAATTGGAAGCAAAACCATAGAGGCAAACCACATACCTATAAATGGAGAAACTGTATTTGTTTTCGTCATGTTGTCACCAACAGTAATCAGTACAAAGTAAATCATAAACAATAGTGCTGCAATAACAACGGGAGCTCCAAACCCACCTTTTCGCACTATGGCTCCCAGTGGTGCTCCTACAAAAAACAAGATGATTATAGCA
>Ga0115008_10001319_pt1 | contig 19851 bp, 14 predicted proteins | sample FraStrMetagenome_FD_87164 | JGI IMG/M metagenome (GOLD analysis project Ga0115008, IMG submission 87164) | Marine eukaryotic phytoplankton communities from Arctic Ocean - Fram Strait ARC3M Metagenome | ecosystem: Environmental > Aquatic > Marine > Oceanic | place: Fram Strait | collected...
ACCAAAATATCTTTACGATAAGTAATGGAAAATATATATGGTTTTATAAATTTGTGAAATTGTCATTTATCGGGGGGGAAATTTGAGACGAGGATGAAAAATGTTGAAAATTATTTAAAGAGGTTGTTATATGTAGACAGCGAAATAAAATGTTGATTCAAAAGTGGTGTTTTTGTGATTTTAGCAACAAAAATTGGTGTTTTTGTGATTTTTCTCTTTTACTTTAGTTGTTAGGTATTACGCTAATTTTCTTCTCGCTACATTCATATGATTCTTTATGTCAACGAGGTTCGGAACTTCTCGTTTTCGTGCTACCGTATGGAACGGCCTAAACATGTTTGAATACTGTTTGAATACTGACACACATGCATTTTGTGCGGAGACAAAAAGGGAAGAGAAGACCTCCAGCATAGAGAGAACCCAAACGCTCGATGCATGCTTACAGCTACTAGGCGATCATCTTGAAATGTTCGCTAAGTGATAAAAGAATTAAAAAAAGAATACTAACAGATTTGACAAGATGTGTCTATATGTGTCTTAAACAGAAAATCGCCTCTTTTGGGGAACAGCCTAATGTCGACGGCGAACTTTGAGTTTGAAAAATTCTAGAAACTATTTTTACTCCTACGTCGTACATGTGTGCACAAGGGTTATTTCTTGGGAAGTTACCATGATCTAAATCTTACTATGTAGTTCGAGCGCGAACAAAGCGAACAGGTACTGGATAATCATAAAAAGTACCTTTCTTCACTATATCAAAAAAAAACATTTACATATGTAGATACATAAATATCGTAAATAATCTCTCAGTGATGCACTGAAATTGTTAAAGGAAAAAATACCTCTTAAACATGTAGATACATAAATATCGTAATAAATCTCTCAGTGACGCACTGAAATTGTTAAAGGAAAAAATACCTCTGCATAACGCGTCATCAAATGATCTGGTCATGGTCGAACATTTACCACACTTTTACTAAATTTACTCATTCCTGCGATTACAGCTGTTCTCATTTTCACATTATTTGCAACAAACTTTGGTAAATTTCAGTTGTAGATCCCCAACTTTCTGATACCATAAGCCTTGCCGTTCGAACATCCATCATAAAATAATGAAAACGAATTTAGTAAACATAGAAGACTTTATCTCAAGTTTGAAGAGGTCTTCAGGTTCGGGAACTGTATTGATGATGAACATTACTTCGCCCGATCCGAACGACGTACTTTGTGGTCGCGGAGGTGGTTCACAAAACCATATTGGTAATAAAGAGTACCGAGCCGTCATCTCTGCGAACAAGAGACGATATATTGAGGCCAGTCGAAGAATGAAGACTTTGCTTGTTGAAAGTATCGTTAAAGCAGTGCGTATGCAGAATCCACCAGGACGATTTCTCGAAAAGGATTCTGTAACTGGGAAGTGGAACGACATTGGTGATAAACGAGCATTTGCGAAGGTGAGTTAACTTCGTTGTACAAAGTTTTGTTTTCTTTTCCTGGATATGCACTAATGTTTACCTGTACCTTTGTTATTCGACTGCTTGGATTTCTAGACTTGTCAAGCCATACGTGAAGGAGCTCCTAAAATTCGTGAAGCAATGCTTCGCGGAAGTCAAGATCCTGCTATAGTTTCTTCATCGACATTGCAATCCAATGTTTCCTGTCCTACGATACCTAGGATTAATGTCAAGCGAAACATTGTGCAACCGAATGAGTTGCAGGAGAGAGCAACTGATAGTGTGAGCCATTCCGATTCCCCTGTAGTTGATGAGATTGCTACCTGGGACAAGATTGCGACTACGAACATTAACCCAAGTCAGCAGACACATGTGAGTGAAGCACCTGCACACAATTTGCCTGGTGTCGTCTCCAGTCTCAGCCTGGCCCCTACATCTGAATCAAGTCGACCAGGAAAAGACGCATCATGCATGTACTCGACGGTTGTTACAACCCCGTTTCACTACATCTCTGATAGCGTTCATGGGAACGAACCAAAAGTGAAAGGGGTCATTACACCGCTCAGCCAATCCGAACACTCTCACTATAATATGCAAGATGACAATAAAATTGACGAGACCGAAATTTTGAACGCGCCGCTCATGGAAGTATTCGACGGGTTTGGCCTTGATATTGGTATGCATGGAGGCGTTGGTACTTTCCAGGACTCGTGCGTTCCCGAACCCGAAGGAAATGAAGTTTTCCAACAGTCGCTTGCTGCCGATGTTGACAATGAGATCAACGACTTCCTTCATGGTCTTATTGGCGACATAGGTATTGTTCAAGCTTCGCCGTCCAAAAAGATGAAGGCAATGCTAAGCAATAAAGTACCTTGATTTTACCCAAATGTATTCCGGAAAGTTGTGTAACTGAGTTAATAGTGCATTTTTTCCTATTTCCCCATAAATATCTTTCGCGATTTTGTGCGTCAGTGATTGATATTCTACAAAAATTAAAATTAGTTACCTCAGTTTAAACTGTTCACTATTATTGTAGCAATGATTTTCTCAGTTGACTTTACTTTGTCGAAATGTTGACATTCTACCACGTCAGATTTTGAAACAGTTCCTATGAAAGTATTGGTAAGTTTGAAGTACGATACAGATGGCAATTTCCAAAGATTGTTCGTCGACCGCAACGATCTTCCATAGCAGATCATGTACTTAAGACTACAGCTCTCACGCTTCTTCAACTCAAACTTGACTCGGAAAAATGGTTAGGTCATCAGAAAGGATTAAAATCAAAGGTTTACAGCGGGTTCAGAACGCGAAAGACCTGCTATCGAGTACATGATAAACCACACCGAATGAGTCCGATACTTCAATTCATGCTGATCTGTGATCGCCATCTGACGGCTGTAAGTTTGGGTGCCACTTTCCTGAAGCCGCAAGGGAGGCTATTTCGAGCTCTTCGATGTAGAGAGATTTCATCGCATCTAGTTGCAAGCAACCGTGTCCTTTACATAATTCAAGTAAAGGCAATTGAATAGCGGCACTCCAACTGAAGCTCAGATTCCATGGCCCTGCATTAATTTCGTTCAATGCTGCAAGCCTAGCCGCTGCTTGTTTCAATGTCTGACCACCAGATAAATAATTGGCTGACTTGATTGACACAGGCAAAGTTTGTTGCAAAACGAATTTATTTGCTGATGCGATCTGTTTCACAGAATACGAAAGACTACAATCCTTCCCACAGTTCACAATGTTTGATTTCAAAGTGCACCCAGGAAGATGCACTCCGTGATCAATAAGAGCTTTGAATAATGTTGAAAGGACCGTGATGTTGATAGCAACAGCCTGATCGAGCGTATGCCGCCCTTGTAAGCTTACGTCGGGTTCCACGATTGGCATGAGGCCCTCGCTTTGACATATAAGCGCATATCTGTGGTTATGAATTCAAAGTAATCACGCTATTAGCACAATATATATTTAATTTTCGAATGACATTTAAATAATTGGCTCGCGTTAAATGGGTGAATATACCTACCGAGCTAAATCATCCATATTTGCCTTAATAGCTAAGGCTGTGGGTCTTCCATTCTCTAAGTCAATGGATATTGGCGATCGCCACTTTACAAATCGCGCTCCAGCTTTGTAATACCCCCTAGTTCTCACCGCTAAACTATCAAGACCTTGCATAACAGTATCACCGTTGGTTCCAGGTAAAGTGCAAACCTTTAAGTGTGGTTTGACACCAGGAACAATACCCTTCATTTGAAGTACCTCTGGAAATAACTTCCCACCATGATTTGAACTCTTCTGATACAGAGTTTCAGGATCTAAAATTGCTCCACATAAAAACTTCTCGCTTCCCTCGGTCTCGAACAGCATTTGTCTATATAATCTCCTATTCTCTTCGGTATTTTCAATTCCAACAGATTCAAATCTCGCTCCGATCGTCCCAGCACTTTCATCGCATGCAGTTATTCCCTTACCAGATGCACCTAACTTGCTTGCCGTTTCTTCGAGCGCTTTCTTTTGTTCGTTGTTGATGTGTTTCGTAACGCCAGGAAACCAAATTCCATCGTGACCTTCATCATCATCATTATCATTATTATCATTATTGTTTGCTCGGTGCTTCTTGCGAAGACGTCCATCGAGGAAATCTGAATCGGAAGGGTTGCGACTTCGATCACATTCTACTTCAACTAGATTACCATCTTTCTTTAAACTTCCATTTGAATTGACGGGGGGCATTGTTTATTCAATTTTTATTAATATATATATATATCTAGAGTGTAGAGAATAGCGTTGGAATATATGTCCAGTTGGAATGGATAAATGTAAAAATGTAAATGTGTATGGAAAATGGAAAACCTGCTGTGTTAAAATTTACGAGATGTGTGTGTGCGAAAAAATCCAAAAATCCCCGAAACACATCATCATCATTCATCATTCATCATCGAATATTTTTTGGCTTAGATGCGAACTTCTAATGAGACCAATCAAAACAAGAAAGAAATGATACGATATACGCACCCCTCCGCTAGGGGCTAGGGGGGAGTCGAAAGTTCGGAAAAAGTTTTTTTCTATGTACATGTACTCCCCCCAGCTCTCCCCCCTGCATTTCAATACACGACAAGTGCCAATCGGGTGGGCGGGTTGTCGTGTACGTTGTATTGAAATGCAGGGGTGGCATATGAAAAAAAACTTTTTCCGAACTTTCTGCCACCCCTAGCGGAGGAGTGCGATGCGATATACGATCACACTGGAGCCGAAACTCTCTTCGTTTCAAACTCCAATCCGAAGTCCATTGTATAATTTGAATATCAGTAATAATAACATACAAAATGGGCGATCCAATCGACGGAAGAGGAGGATTAGAGGAACTTGGAGATAATGGTGGAGTAGTAGGAGGCTTAATTTCGAATCAAATTATGGAACGGAAACTACCTCTTCCGTCTTCTTTTCAAAAGGCGTCGTCGGCTGGTATTGGTATTGGTGGTAGCAGTAGTCGTAACATTGAAAAGACGACGAATCCTTCCACATCGAGATTTTCACGTCGGTTTAGGAAAAGTAATGAATGTGCGAAGACGGGATTTCCTCATATGAATCATCCAATTGGGACTTTTGCAAAAAGTAATGTAAATCGTAAATTTAGGGTCGCATCCGTATCTTCTCAAGATCTCATGGATGCGAAGTCGTCTCCAAGGAGTAATCAGCGACAAGGTAATGGGATCGCCTCCCACAATGATAAGATGATAGAAAATATGTCTCCTCAAGAGGTGATTGAAGCTCAAATGGAAATCAAAGGGTTTCTTTCAGAAAAATCAATCGAATTTCTGAAGAGTAGGAATAAGATGCTCAGCAGGCAACAGGATAAATTTTCCAAGCCCGAAGTGATGGCACAGAATGCTAAAGAAATATCAAATGGTTGTAAAAAAGAGGATAATGACGATCGAAACATTTTTCATACCTCAACATCATCTTTGTTTGATGGAAGCGAGAATGGATTCATAGAACTTTCAAAGATTGCCGCAACACTTCGATCCTCCGTTATTCGTCAGAGACTTCTAGCTGCAAAACAGTTTTGTGAAGTTCATCTGAAAAATTTTTCTGCTAAGCTGTTAGATTCAGATAATATGGATTCAAAGCATTTAATCAGAAAAGAGTTCGTCCGTGATGCAGGACTTTCTCTTCCGTCAGCCTTGCGATCTAATCTAGACCACCTTTCAATGAAAAAGTTGTCTTGCAGCAAGACGACAAATATTTTGTGCATGTATTGTCTACAAGGTCTGGCTTTAATGACAGGTCTCGTTATGGATGACGACAGTTTGATTGTGAGAGAACTTCACATTGCATATTTTTTGGATGAAGCTAAAACTGACCTAAATTTCAAGAAAAAGTCTGTCGATGGTGTCGATATATCTTCTCCAGTGATACAAACAGGTATAAACGATACAAAAGCAGTTGCAGATGATGGGAAAGATTTTTTTAAGGATCCTAGTTGGACATTACTTACGCGATTTCGCATTATTCCTTGTTTAGCCAATCTGCTCGTTTATTGTAGAAGCTTCAGACGTTCCAGTGACACAGATTATTTAATCCCAAAACAAAGCTTTCAGTCACTTCTTCGTATATTGTTTTTTGTCACTCATTGCTCAACATCCGCTGCAATAGCAATCGCTCGTCATGATACGATAATTCCTGAGATTTGCTATTTTTCATTACAACGATCAATCGAAACAAATGACTTCGACACTTTGTTTAGTCCGAATGGAATTGCAATTGATGCATTGAATTTCTTTGTAGTGGTTGTACAACAATCAAGAAGTGCAGCAGAATCGGTTCACATCCAAGATATCTTACCTCATCTCCATGCGATTCTCTCTTGTAACCCTTTGACGTCAAAAAGTCCTGGTGCCACGCAGCGTGTTCAATGTTGCGCCCTTTTTCTTTGGAGAAGCCTCCTACGATATGATCTTTCGTTACATTATATGTCTGCATTTTTACGTCTGACGCCTTCCTTGTATACAATTAGGTCAAATGAAGATGCAAACCATATGGCTGAATATCTTTCTGCATATTCTAATGTCATTAAGGCTGTTTTCTTTGAGGGTCTTCGAAGCCAAAATCAGAAAGAATTGAAGGTCAACAAAAAAGTCTCATTTACTTGCGATACTCGAAAATATCGCTTGACAGAAGATCAAGAACATACAATTAACAATGCCGGCGTCTGGCTTATCCCTCTCGTTAACGATGTATTGAGTGCCGCTCCTGCCAAGGTTATAATGTGAGTTACTCATGGATTGTGCGTAAATTTGTGCAATTATATATTTTCTTAAAAGTTTCTTCGCAGCGATGGTCAATTATCATCATTAAAGCTTTTCGCTTCGAAAATAAGGTTGATCTCGTCTTACTTTCAAGCCTTTGGTTATACCGACTCTGAACAAAAGACATTAAACAAGGGCGTCGATATGACTACGTCACGGCAGCAAATGCACATGAATTCAATTTACTTAGATGATTTCGAAGATTACTTCTTGAAAGTGCTGAGGAGTGATTTATTTACATATTCCCTGTCTCTAGTTTTTCGCAAAGGCGATCTAAATCCCCAAAATATTACTAATCGTCCTTCTAATGTTGCCGCTGCTTGCGCTTTAGTGAAAGCTGTGTCAGAGTTGGCGTGCATGTTTATGGATCAAGATATCTCGAAGAGTGTACCTTTAGATGTTCTTCGCTCGACTTACCTTGGCTACTTGAAAGAAAAGAATGAGGCTTTCTTTTGGGGGGATGAAATCGAATACGAGCCAATAAAGATTGCGTCACGAAGATGGTACAACGCCGCCTATTCTAGTGTGGTCGACTTCGTTTTAAGATCCTATCAATATATTAAGGCAGATGATCAAATCAAGTCATTGATACAATCATCAGTTATCAAACTAATCGGAAACTTTGAAGTTGGGGAAGAATCGCTAGCAGTAATGATCTTAAGTTCAACGCCGCTGGATATCGTGCCCTCCTCTTTATCGTCGTTTCTTATTCATGAATTCTGTTTTCGATCGGAACGAGCTCACATACAATTTATTCATAGTCAACTGATTCAAAAGTGCATAAATCTACGTTCACCCGGACATTTTGATAGATTAATTGGCCTTAAATCTCTTCAGTACGAGGCTGAAGTCGATCCCACAATCCGTAAACACGATCCAACACTATTACTACCGGTTGGTAAACATTGGTTGATGCTTATTCTTGCTGGTCATGTTGAACAATCTCGCGATAGTGATTTCAAATATGATGCTTCTTCAAAAATTATCGAAGATACACTCCAAGTGATCACTTATATGGAGAATTCAGTTGATTCAAATGCGATCAATAAACTTAGCAATGGATCCAAGTTGTACTTTGTGCTGAACATTCTTCTCCAGGACGAAGAAGTCATTAGAAACTCCAATGTGCAACGGTATGGTTTTCATCGACTTTATGAACTTGATTTAATTAATTTGATCTCATCTCTCTGTTTTTGATAGGATGACGATTTCCCTAGCATCGAAATATGGCAGCACAATTGGAGATGGGTATGATGTAGTTTCTGACTTTATTAGTACTTGCGACCAACATTCATCATTTATTCACAAGTCAAAGACTAAAAGTGATCGTGAGGATATCTCAAAGCTGATCTCTTTGCAATCTACGGAGGAAGGTGGGCAAGTTCTTTACGATTTTGTTGATGATTTATGCACTGCTTTCTGTGAATTTGGAGCGCAGTATGAGATATTTATTCGATGTATGCGCATATTTTTTGTTTTGCCATTTTCTCCACGTATTATTAGCCTTATTATTCGCAAGCTGAAGGACGTATTGGCATTGTTAACGGACGAGAAGGATTCTCTTGACTTGATTATAGATGATTTGAATCGAGCCTTACACGCAAGGGGTAGATGGCGCGATACTACGATCCTTCTCGACACCTGTGCATTTATCTTATCTAAAACGTTATCTGCATCAAGCAATCGACCAGCAACTTATCGTAATTTGGGTTTTTGTTATGCATTTGGAGTTTCTTCGATTTCCAGGGCGCTTCTTTCTATACATCAAAATGGTTGTATTCTTGGTTGGAAAGAGCCAATGGTCAAAAGGTTGCGTAACTTAGATAAGAATGCTATTCGGGATATTTATTCAATCGTTACCAATTCAATTTCATTGAGAGCGCAAAAGGAGGTTGAGATAAGGGAATCATTGCTCTTTTCTGTGCAAAAGACAATAGCAGGGTCTGGTGAAGAGATCTCGTCATCCTCTGACGTTGAAGAAATCGTTGTTCTGCTTATGGAAAGCCTCACAAACGGGCAGATTTAATTGAATTTTTGTTTCGTTGCAAACGTAATCTACTTGAAAGCATGATTGAAATCTTTCAATTTTGATTAGAAATAGCCCTTTTTATCTAAGAGTATCGTTTGAGCATATGTAGTGGATTCTGTATTCAAAATTCAAAGGCAGATGTAATTACAGGACCCAGGAACCAGATTACAAGGGACTTTACGACGATCTATGATACATCACAAGAAAGGTATATGCACTACTTTCATGTTAATTTACCCCGATGAGTTTCGTTGCTTTAAATGAGGTTGTTCAACAAAGCGACAGAGCGTTGAATATCATATCAAACTAATGAGGGCGAGTATTAAATTATGTGATTTACTTCGAAGTATAATTTTTTCAATAAATGGATGTTGATCATTGAGTTATATACAGCGTAAACATTTCGCAAAGAACAAGCGCAGATCATAGAAAAGTCTGCTGAAACCAAGATCTTTCAAAATATCCCTTACATAATATTAGAAATACGAGTAAGCAATTAATATGTACAAAGTATCAAAAGCGGGAAACTTTCACTTGCACTTGAGAAAACTTTTCTATTTCTAATTTTAGCGAATTATCCGATAAGCTTTTTTCTTGCGATTTCGGTTAGAGATTAGCAAAAGCTTTTCCAAGCCGAGAGAAAAACAGACAATCTGCATCATCATGTTCCAAATGTGTCTGTCATGCTTCCACGCAAAATAATATCTTTACAAGCATTGAAGACGACTGCCACATTTTGCGAATCTGTGGCGCAAGTTGCGTGACTATAAATGTTGCGATGAGGATTTTCGTTGACACTTCTGAACTTGGATAGAAAGTATTTAATCCCATTGTCGTAGTAACCGGGTGCACCAAATGGGGTGCTGAAGTCTTTGAAGGTTTCCTGGTCACCAATGTGAACGTTTTGAATCTTTTCCTGGAACAAATCTCTCTTATTCAAAAAAAGAATCATGCTTGAATTAGTAAAGTATCTGTTATTGCAAATTTCTGCAAACAATTCAACTGCTTCTGTCATTCGATTTGTAGACGAGTCTTCGAATAAAACTTGGTCGTATTCGCTAAGCGCAGCCACAAATATAATTGCTGTGACATCATCGAAACAGTGAATCCATTTCTTGCGCTCGTTACGTTGACCACCCACGTCGTACATTTCAAATTGAGCCCCATCAATCACATACTTTTCTGTCACAATCCCGGAAGTACGAACACGAGCCATGAGCATATCCTGTTGTGTTGCTATATAGTCATCTTGCATTATTCTATCAATTTCATTGAAATAATATTTGACTGATTCGACGATCTGGAATTCAGCTCGTCGCTTCCAAGTCTTTATGACAGCTTCGTCTTTCCACAACTCTCTTATTGCGGTTCCCACTTTCTCATCGATAGCACAACTTTCTTCAATGGAAAAAATTGTTTCCATGTATTTTTTATTATCATCTGCGACCTATATCAAATAAATACCGACAACGTGCGCAACGTTAGGTCATCCATACTATTAATTCGTCTGCGTTAATTCTTTTCAAACTCACCTCAGTCTCATAACCCATACTTCTTACATGCTCGATTAAGGCTTTCATTGATGCTATCGTGTTCATGTAAACAACTGGAATCACTTGTTTGAGTTCATCCTCTGTCAGTTCAGCTCCGTAGAGAACACGCATCTGTTTGAAAATTGTTGATTTGCCTGACTCGCCAGCTCCTAATAAAAGCAGTTTCACCTTCTCTTGCTCCTCCTCAACCATTTTACTCATTAATTTCTCTACCTCCTTGGAACGCTTTCGCTCCTCGCGTTCTTCGGCCGTCCCACTTTGACATGCTCCCATTGTAGTATATTCTTTATATCTAAGAATTACTGGCTACAGTCTAGGAATGAAACAAGATCTTGGTCGATTCAAGCGATAAAGAAATCTTGATGGGGAGTTGATTGACGGCGGTTGAAAATATAAGAGTACTTTAGGTGAGCTAACGAAAAGAGTAAATATTTGAAAATATTTTACTTCTAATTTACTGGCTTTAATAGGGTTTTTATAATCATACCGATGTATTAGTACTTCAGTAACCTTCTGTCGAAAATATCGTCAGCAGAAGACGCTGGTGAGTTTTTCGGACTTTGAAGTAACCATGTGCTAATAACAACAGTAAGAAAAACTCCCAAAATATCCTTTAAATGGCGAACATGGTTGAGTGCATGAAGAAATTTATAAAATGATTGCAAATATAGATTGAAAGGATTTACCATGATCACTTGAATAGTGGTTGAAGAATGAACAGGATCAATTCCGATGCGATTCAGTGCGAGAGGAAGAGTTACTCCAATTATGATCGATGCGAACACTATTACAGCCAAAATTACAGTAACTGCTACAGTTTCTGGTAGTGGCGTGGAGAAAAAGATAGCACGAATACAACCAACTGCGGCCAAAATGACGCTTAAGATAACAGCAACTTTGATTTCGTTCATTACATAGGGTACCCAGTTCCGATCGTTCGTTTTTCCTAATGCCATAGCACGAATCATTTGTACTGAAGCTTGGTTACCAGCGTTCCCACCTGCTCCTACCAGCATTGTAAGGAAGTATACGATCGCTGGATGCGCTCTCAATAGACTTTCATGACCACCTAAAATAAATCCACTACAGCTCTGAAATATAAGAAGCATCACTAAGCAGGAAGATCGATCTTTAATGCTCATTTTCGCACCGTCATCTCCAATGTTTTCTTCATCGTTACCAACATCACTTTCGTTCTCCATCAGCCATTCGTTAATACCAAGAAATTTCACAAATTGAAAACGGCCCATCCTGCTACCAAAATCAGATGATAGCTTCAAAGATTCGCAACTTGAACATGAATCTTCACTTTCGGTTGATATTGTTAACGTTGAGTGTTTTGAAGTTAAGTCATTTACATCATCCGAATCCATTTCAATATCTCGCTCACTCTCGCTCACGTCTTTGTGATTCGACGAAAGAAATGAAACCATTTCTGTTATATCCCCATCGTGACCATACTGAAACCTTTCCCCGACAACCCCAGAAGCAACTTTTAAATTACCTTTCTCATTATCTTTGGCCTGTTTTAGCAGCAACATTTCTCTTTTAATTCGTTGGTTTTCTATCAGAAGTTCTTCATACATTTTCTGGTAATCCATTTGCTGCTGCCGCTGAAGTGGCTGCGATTCCCCTGCACTACTACCACTGCTACTAACACTACTCCCCTCATCATCATTCTCGTCATCCGATGGTTGACACCAAACCTTGCTATTATCCATCCTCCACCCTTCTACATTTACATCATCCGATTCTGTAGGTGCATTGGTGGCATTGTTGACGATTTCAGTCATACAAATATTGTGTAATCCCGTTTCCTCCAATGAAGTTTCGCTCTGTGATTCTAAACGAGCGTACATGATGTGTAGGCTTTTTCGTTTCAAGTTTGTTGCTGCAAGTTATGAATAATATAAGTTACAATATATCAGTGTTGTGTATTGGGATTGGTTATATCCTCCCGATTGTCTTTTCTTTGTGAAATTATTATGTACAACGTTGATATAATCTACTGCCGCACCTGGGAGGAGTATTCTGCGAAAATGTAGAGAGAGTCTCTGTGACGGAAAAGTTGAAATTTTGTGTGGAGATGCCAACACGTCCTTTTCTTTATATCGTCTGGCCTCTCTACCGGTAAGAAAAATCAGTTCGCTCAAAGGAACATAAGTGAAGATGAAAAAAGATACCGATGCACTCTGATGATTTTCATATTATGAAAATTAATTAATATGAGTACCGACAATGACTTAAATATTTTACATATGGTTTACATATGTACTGGGAAAAATGACCATTGATTCTGAATATAATGACCATTGATTCTGAATATAATGACCATGACTAATCATTGATGACTTTTACGAAGGGCCAAGAACGCGGGAATCATCATCATTGCGGGAAAAGGGTGACAGGTGACGATGGGATTCAGGATTCATCACGAACTTGGAACTGCTTAGCTCGTGGTGGAATCACACGAGATAAACAACCCTTTCAGCAAGTTAGCGTAATACCTAACAACTAAAATATGAACCCTTTCAGCAAGTTGTACATGAACATGACACCACCTGCCTCCTCCTCCTCCTCCTCGTCATCTTCGTCTTCATCATCATTATCACTTCTTCAAAAGCGTTACGATGAAATTTACAAACGATATGAAGAGTATAATCAAAGTCATTTATTGAAATTTTATGCCGATCTTACGAACGATGAAAAGCATTCCCTACTGAATCAGCTTGAATCGATACCGATTGAAAAGATAGAGTCTTTGTTTGAAAGCGCTACTTCTGCTCAGAATAATGCTCATTGTGTGAAGAGTGATGATATTCAGCCATTTCGTGGTGCCGTTGGAGATGTTGGGAAAGTTCAAAGCGAGACGAATGCTTGGGAGGTCGGTTTGGATGCTGTACGGTTGGGGAAGGTGGCAGCCGTAACGCTTGCAGGTGGACAAGGGACAAGGTTGGGATTCGCTGGGCCGAAAGGAAAGTATGTTTTGCCGCAATTTAGTTCCTCTCTGTTTGGAGTAGTTGCTCAGCGTATAGATCGATTGAAATCTATTGCATCATCCAGTGAAGGAGAGTCGTGTGTACGTTTACCTTGGTATATAATGACAAGTCCTTTGAATGATGCAGAAACACGTCAATTCTTTCGATCGAATAGTTATTTTGGTCTAGATGAAGAAGATGTTGTCTTTTTTGAACAAGGCACCTTGCCGTGCCTTGACTTTGAAGGCAAAGTTCTGCTTAAAACGAAATCCGAAGTTGCGGAAGCGCCCGATGGAAATGGTGGTATTTGGACACAAATAAAGAACGATAATTTAACGGCAGATATGAGAAACCGCGGCGTAGACTATCTTCATGTATTTTCAATCGATAACGCACTTGTTCGTCCAGCAGACCCCACATTTGTAGGGTACTGTATTAACGAATCAGCAGATTGCGGAAATAAAGTATTATGGAAATCTCATACCCTTGAGAAAGTTGGGGTAATTGCCGAAATACATGGCCGACCTCAGATTGTGGAGTATTCTGATATGAGTCAAAGTTTATGTGAGAAGGTTGACGAGAATGGAAAGCTCTTATTTGGGGCTGGAAATATCTGCAATCACTTCTTTACTGTCGATTTTGTTGAAAATATGATAATGCCGTCAGTAGAAGCTGCTAGTTTATATCATATTGCTAAGAAAAAAATCTCGTGCGTTGATATTAGTACAGGTGTCGACATAAAGGCGACTGAGAATAATGGAATCAAACTTGAAACATTTATATTTGACGTTTTTCCTCTCTCAGAGAAAATGGCCGTCCTCAATGTGAACCGCGACGAAGAGTTTGCGCCAGTGAAGAACGCCCCTGACGCTGACGTAGATTCTCCATATACAGCAAGGAAAATGATTTCAGATTTAGCTAAGAAATATGCCATTGCGGCAGGTTATGTCTTAACTGGCGATGTTGAGTCAGATGAGTGCGAAATATCACCTTTAACTTCGTATTCTGGCGAGGGCATCGAAGGGAATGGGAAGTCTTTAGTTTGCCCCTTTCGGATGTAAAATAAAAATAATTTTATTTAGAAAATATTTAAGTATGAGAATATTGTTGTATTATGTATTATAGTACAGCTTGAGATATGTGAGTATCAGGAAATTTGTTAAATAATTGCAAACGCAATATGGCTACGAAAGATCAATTTAGGATGAAAATCTGACGCGTAAACTATTATAGTATTCTGCAGTATCAGGGGACACGCTTGGGATTACATTTTGAGCAGCTTTCATCAAATCTTTTTTCGTGATGATTGGAATAAGTTGTTCTGGATGAAGTGATCGCATATAATCATCTAAGGGTTTCCCTTCGTTCTTGCTGTCGCGTTCTATTTGTCTACAGAGACGGCCGAGACTTTGCATGAAAGCTCCACTTGTTATAGCTGAGAAATCAGCACCGCTTAGGTTTGGCGGTATCTCATTCACTAGTTGCTCAGCCATGGACTCCGCGTGTATTCCATTTTCAAATGAAAATTTACGCATTAGGGCTGTCATTATCTTAATACGTTCTGATGGTTCAGTTGCAAGGCCTAAAAATACCAATCGGTCTAAGCGACCCTGGCGATAAAGTGATGGATCAAGCAGATCTGGCCTATTCGTTGCTCCGATTACAAAAACGTATCCGCCATCGTTTGTAATGTTATTATCAAGTTCGCCAAGCAAAGTAGCGACCACACGGTCCATAACGCCACCACCGTCACCCGTACCACCTCGTTTTGGTGCTATCGAATCTATCTCGTCAAAGAAAAGTACAGCGCAACATTTTGGACTGGAATCTGCAGCATTTCTAGCCATTGTAAAGGCGTTCCTAATATTCTTTTCGCTTTCACCAACATAGGAACCCAACAATTCTGGTCCTTTGATCGATATAAAAGGGACACGGCATTCAGAAGCGACGGCCTTTGCACAAAGAGTTTTACCAGTTCCAGGTGGACCTTAAGGCAAATAAATAGTAAAATTTTGATGCAGCTATTGTAAAAATATGCTCAAACTTTTATTACTTACCGTACATGATGAGACCTGACCTTCGGACCGAGTTCTCCCTAAATTTGGGAACACCAGCTTCGTTCTTGGAAATTTCGTACTTGTACAAATGTGGATACTTGAGAGGAAAATCAAGAGCGTCCACTATTTCATTTCGTACATTAGCAAGTCCTCCTATGTCCTCCCAGGAAACGTCTGGAATTGAGTTATTAGTTGTTATGTTGACGTGGTTCGGGGAAAGAGGACCGGACTGCAATAACTTTTTGAGAGCACAAACAACTAAATGCCAACTTTCCGAATTTTCTTCGGATAAAATGGGACGAGAGTACCTAATGATTGAATCCTTTGTGCGAAAGTCACACGACTCTAAGACAGAAACAATTTGGGGAGACTGCGCAAGTTCTTTAGGAAGGACATAGCTTGGCTTATATTCAACGATAGTAGCTGTTGGGAATGTTTCAATGCACGATCGAGGTACATCTTGTGATGTAGTGCAAATCAAATGTACAGGTGAAGAAAACATGAAGTTTTGATTCAAAGTGTCGACAAAACTCGATTGGAACTCGGCTCGTAAAGTACTAAGTATACGCCCTTCATCGACCTCTACATTCGTAACCATCTCTCCAACCTTGGTACTGACTGAAGAAAACTCTGTATCTATATTTGTGAAAGCAATAGCACACGGAGCTGAAAGGCGAGCAATTTCGAAAGCGGCTTTTATTCCGAAAACTTTGTCCAGAGTCGATCCAGATATTCGTCGTTGTCTACTGTGGTGGGAGTTGTGTCGATGGTAGAAAGATGAAAGACCATCAACGAACAGAACTCGACAGCCCATAATGTCACAAGTTTTTTCAATGATTTTGCGAGGACATATTTCTCTCGAATCAACAAAATACGGGATATTTGAAAGTAGAGAATCAGCAAGTTTCTTCGAAACGTCCCGAGAATCGGAGGTGAGAGTAAAGCTCGAAGCATCTTCGTTGGTGATAAATGGAGGAATCGATTTCTGATTACATTTGTTAAGAATAAATCTCGTAAAAGATTCTGTAGAAGATATTCGGGGCAAACGCCGCACCAGACCATGGTTCTTTTCTCTAGCGTTATTAGTTATCAATATCAATTTTGAAACCTTGCTAGATACGACGTAGGGCTTATGAAAAGAACTCGCAGGTTTTCCAGCAAGTTCATTTTGCTTACAATGAATACATTCAAGTAGAAAGAATCTAGTTGCGGAATTATGCAAGATGGAAAAGATTACGCCCTTTGCTAGAAGTTTGGGAGTCGAGAAATATTCCTTCAAAACATCATCTACAATATTCTGCTCATCGTCCACGTTACATTCAAGCAGCCGCAACCGCCGTTGAAGTACGGATTCAAGCTTTGCAAAAGTTGGATTTGTCACACACGCCCCAATTTCACGTATACGAACATCTACACCATATGCAACTGTATATTCATCCCGAAAAGTATTTGTAGGGCCAACGTCAGGATCAATAGTATAAGATAAGGAATAAACAGTGCTTTGAATAGTACCGCAAACACCTAAGCTCTCTCCTCCATTCTTCTCCAGCTCAAATTGAAATAAACCAGCAGATGCCGCAACACAGGGTGGTACATAAATCCGAGAGGAATTTTCTTTCGATATCTCATCCCAAATACAAAGCGTCACTGGCACGAACACACAACCATTATCATCATCATCATCATCATCACAACGAAGAGGAGTCCGTGACAAATAACACACAGTCCTACCCACAATAGCACTTAACCGAACACACATAGAAGGGTGTACATAAACCATTGCATACGGATCATCCACAACCAGTCTTCGCTTACGCCTTTGTCGAAGACACGATGTGACTGTAGATTCTCCTTCCACCATCGTGCTGCTTCTGTTCCTGCTCATCATCATCGTCGTCGGGGGTGCCTCGAGTATGTACACATGAACGTCTATAGCTGGTTCATTCAATCCATGTTCGTTGCTTGTATAGCATCGGGTATAGGATGATGCACGAAGGATTTGGTCATGTACCATTGTATACTTTGTTTATAGGACAATAATTTTAACTGTAACATGTAGATAAACTCTTTGATGTTGATGTTGATGTTGATGTTGTTAGTGTTGGTGGGGTCAACAATGTTCAAACTTTTTTGTGTTTTCGCATAGTGATTTTTGGTAAGGAAATTGTGCTGTCAACTTGGTAGGCACCAAACACACCGCAATCGCAACACTGGTAATACAGACAAGTATATATAATTAAATATCGATGCATTCATTCATTCATTCATACATGTACTGGTAATATGAATGAACTGGGTACATGCATCGACTCCAAATAGAATATTGTTTGTGATGCATCGACTTTTTTTGTTTCCAATCTGAAGCATCAACGAAGCAACAAAGTCGTTTGAATTTTACGTTTTGAATTTATATACGAGGAAGAATCTACGTGTCAGTACAGATAGTTCTAGCGACTGCAACGATGCAGCGTAAGAATAATCGAATTTCGAAGCTGAAAAAAAGACGCAGGATTGCGGATGTGTCGAAAGGGAGTCAGGTGTTGAATAAGGATTTGAGCTCATCAGTAGCGACGGCATCCGTTTCTTCATCTGTAGCATTATCGACATCATCAGCATCGTCGTTACCTGTACCTGTAGGGACAGAACAAAGTGTGTTGGGATTGGGATATTCACCTAAGCGCATTGTTGGTCATGACAAAACTTTGGATCGGGATGTGGCTGGAGGTACTCGCGGAAGAGAGAGATGCTTTAGTTCAGAAGGGAATGAATCGTCGATTGGGCATACTACCATGGCTGTAAACGATTCGTATAAACCAATATCTATAGATCCCCCGTTAATAAGAACTATCGTAGGGTGGAATGAAAGAGAGGCTGATTCTATATTTGGATTTCGGCAAAAATCAGGTGACATCAAGAATGATTTGATTTATTTTCCCTCATTAAGGAAAAGTACAGAAGACAATGTAAGGAAGTATAGTTTTGGCAAATTCGTTTTTCCCGTAGAGAATAAAGAATCAAGTGAAAGACAGGTTCGCCCACCAAAAGCTCCTGACTCTCTTTTTAGGGGACACGGGGTTAAAGTAAGTCGCAGCTTTCTATCGTTTTCAACGCGAAAGAACAAACTGAAAAACAGCGAAAAAATGAAGGAGGGAGTATTATCAAAGAAAAGTGCAATTTTAGAAAAAGGAGGAAATATTGAGTACGTACAATCGACTCCTTCATCAAATATCGAAAGACTGCTGAGTAGTAGGGATAATAACTTTTGCGTAGAAGATAATCGAAACTTCTCGCAAACTATCGACAATTCAGTTTCTCCAGATAAAAGTTCTCGAAAGTTTATACGGATAGTAGGGAAGAATGGTGCGACGGTGAGAGATGCTTATCATATAGATAAATCAAAACGTATTGGCTACTTGTATTACGATTCTACCAGAGAGGTAAGCGAACGACGGTGGGTTCCTGGTAATGAAGATGACTGTGTAGGTGTGTACCGGTACCGTATTTACCTCAAGGAAAGTGACTGTGATAGTGATTACTGCTCGCAAGGCTGGATAAGTGATAGAAGCCGTTTGAAAGATGGGCAGTTCAAGATTGCACAGCTATGCTAATTGATTTGATGCTCTTTCAGAGGCAAGCTGGTTTCCCTGTGATGAAGGTGATTATGTAGGTGTGTACCGGCACTGAGATTACCCCAAGAGAAATGACTGTGATAGTGATTACAGCTTGCATGGCTGGATAAGTGATAGAAGCCGTTTGAAAGATGAACAATTCAAGTTGCACAGTCATGCTTATTGATTTGATGAACTTTCAGAGATTAAAATAGACCTTGGAGCGACATCATTTCAAGAATGAACGGTATTGAAATTATATGGGCATTACCCAGCTTCATTACTACAATAAGCTATCTTTCAATATGGGATCGATGTCATTAATCATGAGCAATGTACCCAGTATTTACAACCTGTACCAGAAGATGTGTTAATTGTAATCACGAAAACTTTGCAAGACTTGGAACAAATACCAGAACACACAAACCAAGTACATCTGCTTCATCCGACTCCTGAATGCCGATCGTGGTGATTTATTGATTCGCAAATGACAGACGGAAAAATACACGTAAGCTACTATCGGTAGTAATAGAATACTTTTTCAGCAGCATACTTATTTTTTCAACTGTATGCACCCGGTATCGGTACTTATTTGTGAACTCCTACTCTTGAATCAGGTATAGATTACTTCATAATTCTTACTCATCCTCTTCATCAGTTACTGTTTCAGAGAAGAGGAGTACATGTAGTAGCAGTTGTCGAAACATAATACCGGTACTTCAGTAATACGCGTCATCATTTATTAGTAGCATAAATTCATAGCTAAATTCATATATAAAAAAGGAGGTTTCATGCGAGTTTCGTACATTTGGCTAAATAATTTTATATTTTGTTGAAAGTTTGAGAAAGACAACGCAACG
>Ga0115008_10001323_pt1 | contig 19847 bp, 15 predicted proteins | sample FraStrMetagenome_FD_87164 | JGI IMG/M metagenome (GOLD analysis project Ga0115008, IMG submission 87164) | Marine eukaryotic phytoplankton communities from Arctic Ocean - Fram Strait ARC3M Metagenome | ecosystem: Environmental > Aquatic > Marine > Oceanic | place: Fram Strait | collected...
AAATTAAATTAATGAGTCATTTTAAAGACATTTTAAAATACGAGAAAAAGTATCGGAAATTTACTGTTTTAAATATTCTATTCAATATTTTCTATGCCATTTTTAATGTCTTATCTGTTTTGGCTTTTATTCCTGTATTGGGCATTCTTTTTGGAAAAGAACAGAAAATTACCACACAACCTACTTATGAGGGAATTACAAGTATTGGAACTTATTTACAAGAAAGTTTTTATCATTTTATTTCTCAAAAAATTGAAAATGACGGCGAAATAAGTACTCTGTTATTCATCTGTTTATTGGCCTTAACTTTATTCTTTCTAAAAAATATTTTCAGATACTTGGCCTCGTATGCAATTACTTTTTTAAGAACTGGTATTGTAAAAGATTTACGAGATAAATTGTATGATAAAATTGTAGCATTGCCTATTGCTTATTTTTCAGAAAAAAGGAAAGGAGACATTATTGCACGCATGACTGCCGATGTACAAGAAGTAGAAGTATCTATACTAACCTCTATTGAAACCATTGTAAGAGAACCATTAACAGTAATTATTGCAATTTCAATAATGTTTTTCATGAGTATTAAGTTAACTTTATTTGTATTTGTTTTATTGCCAGTTTCTGGTTTTATTATTTCATCTATTAGTAAAAAACTGAAAGCTAATTCTATTAAAGCTCAAAAAGAAACAGGTAAATTTTTATCTTTTATTGAAGAAACTTTAACGGGTTTAAGAGTGATAAAAGGCTTTAATGCCGAAAGTATTATTAAAAATAAATTTAACAATTCAACATCAAAATTTAGAGATTTAACGACCAGTGTTTTTCACAGACAAACCTTAGCATCACCAATGAGTGAATTTTTAGGGTCAGCAACCATTATTGCAATACTTTGGTATGGAGGTAGTGAAGTTTTATCGAAAACTAGTTCCTTACAACCCGATGAGTTTTTTGGATACATTGTTCTATTTTATACAGTTTTAAATCCAATTAAACTAATTACAACCACCTATTATAACATACAAAAAGGTGAAGCTTCTGCAGAAAGGATTATGCAAGTTCTAAATACTAAAAACAGTATTAAAGACAGACCCAATGCTACAATTAAAGAAGATTTTATCAATAAAATTGAATTCAAAAACATCTCTTTTAAATATACAGATGAGTATGTTTTAAAAGACTTTTCATTAACAGTTAATAAAGGAGAAACAGTTGCTTTAGTTGGGCAATCTGGAAGTGGAAAATCTACACTAGCCAATTTGATTACTCGCTTTTATGATGTAAATAAAGGCGACATTCTTATTGATAATAAAAACATAAAAGATGTTACTAAAAAATCTTTACGAGGTTTAATGGGTATTGTTACACAAGAATCCATTTTGTTTAATGATACTATATCAAGTAACATAAAATTAGGTACTGAAAAAGCGTCAGATTCTGAAATAAAAGAGGCTTCTGAAATTGCAAATGCGTATGAGTTTATAAAGCAACTACCTCAACAATTCGAAACAAATATTGGTGATAGTGGTAATACACTTTCTGGCGGACAAAAACAACGTTTATCTATTGCAAGAGCAGTTCTAAAAAACCCACCAATAATGATTTTAGATGAAGCTACTTCTGCTTTGGACACAGAATCTGAACAATTGGTTCAGGTTGCCCTAGAGAAAATGATGCAAAACAGAACTTCTTTAGTAATTGCACATAGACTTTCTACAATTCAAAAAGCTGATAAAATTATCGTTATGAAAAAAGGTAAGATAGTTGAACAAGGAAAACATGAAGAATTACTTTCTAAAAAAGGAGAGTACTTTAAATTGGTTTCAATGCAATCTATAAGCTAAAAGCGATGAATGCCATATTACAAAAAATATCTAATTTAAAAAACAATTCTTTTAATACCCCAAAAAGCATTTTCTTTTTTGGTTTATTTTTTGCTTTCGCTGTTACTTTAAAGGAGGTTAATAGTGAATCTTATAACAACTTTTTAATAATATTATATAGTACTATTGATTTTTGGCAAGGTGTAGATCCATATGCAAATTGGTATCATTTAGACCTGAAAGGAAATCCTTTAGGCGTCTTTATATACCTGCCACTTTTTTCAATCCTTTTTACTCCGTTTACTATATTTCCCGCCTGGCTTGGAACTTTTTTATGGAACTTTTTCACCTATACATTGTTTTATAAATCTATTTTTAATCTGCCTGAAAACTATAATTTTAAAGATAAAAAATTTATCTTTTTCATCACTTGCTTACTGTTGTTTGCAACCATGTTAAGCATACAATTTAATCCAATTGTAGCTGCAATATTTTTATTTTCTTATTCGGCTTTAGAAAAGAAAAATTACTTTTTAGCTATTTTATTAATTTCAATTTCAGGACTGACAAAAGTGTATGGAATTATTCAGTTTTCTATGTTATTGTTTTATCCAAAATTTTGGAGAAATGCAATATATAGTTTTACTACTATGATACTTCTATTTGCTTTACCACTAATTAGGTATAATCTAATGGAATTGCTGTCATTATTAGAATCTTGGAAAGAGGCTATTTATCTTCATTCTACTAGACAAGGTAATTTTTACAGTATTTATAGACCTTTTTTTCAGTTTGATGATGTTATAGGAAAGTATGTAACATTAATTTCTGCTATTGTATTTTTACTTTTAATAGGAGTATTGATTATAAAATTAAAAGAATTTAAATCTTCTTTTTCAAAAAGAGCTCAATATTTGGGTGTTCTTATGAGTTGGGCAATTTTATTTAGTGTAGGTTCTGAATTACATACTTATGTAATTGCTATGGTTGGTTATGCAATTTGGTATATTAACAGCTCAACCTCTAAAGTTGATTGTATACTACTTTGGACTAATTTTTTCTTGTTAGCCGTGTTTCCAATAGACATAATAGTTCCTACTTTTATATCAAAAGTTGTTCTTGGAGATTTACATCTTGGAATAATTGTATTTTCTGTTACTTGGTTTTTAATGGTTTACAAAACCTTTTTTTATGTGAATAAAAAATAAAATTGTTTATTATATATTTTTTTTAATTAAAAGCTTTGACTCCTTTTAACCAAGAATTTAAAAGCCCCATTTCTTCTTTGCCTACTAGATTTAAATCGATTAGTCTTTGATAACACATAATCATATTGTTAGGAATATTTTGAATGCCATCCATTAACTCTAAATCATTTAAGGATTTCATAATTAACAAATTATTATTATATCCTGAAATTTCATCTCTAAAATCGTTCATTAAATTGTGTTCATTTCGCTCTTGCCATACTGTACTTTGATGAAATAGAATAGACCAACCACAAGTCCATGAAATTCTTTGAGCTACAAATGAACGCCAAATATCAGTCATTCTGAAACTACAATATGATGGTAAATAGAGTAACGGGAAAGCTTCTTTAAACCAAGTCGTATTTTGGCTATTAAATGGACATATAGAATTTTTTCCCAAAGCAACACTATTCGATTTATTAAATGTTACTGGTAAAGGCAAAGTAAGTCTATATATAGCATCTACATCTGGATTTTCGTCTGCTAAACCCTGCTGAATTGGACTGTTAATTGCTACTTCACCCTCTAAAACTGGCAATTCATTTAAAAGATTTTCAAGTGCAAATCCTCTTGGCCAAATATGAATATCTGTAAAATACTTATAGACATTTACCCAACTTTTATCGTTCAATAAATGAGCATTTACTTGCCTTGTTCTAGGTTCCCAAAAACTATCTAAAGGTAAATTATCGTCGTCGGTTTCTATAATCGATTCTGCACCCTTTGAAATAGCTATCAGGTATCCTAAATTTTTACGAGCATAATGTTTTAAAGGTAAATTTTTAACCAATTCAAAATCTAGTGCTTCTTGTCTTTCTACTGAATAAAAATCACATCCTTCTATTTTAAAATTCTTCGGGCTTTTTGTATCGCCAATTACGATAAATGGTATATCTCTTTTTGATGTTTCTTGAGCAAATTGATTTAAAACTGGATGTTCTTGATTTGCAATTGATGTAATTATTAAAAATGTATTTTTCATAGGTTATTTTATATAGTTGGGGATTTAGATTTTAAACGAAGTGAAAAATAATGAAACAAAACATGAAATGAATTATAAATTGCTTTTTTAGACACACTTGGCGAAGGAGCTCTGTAATGAATAGGGATTTCTGCATACCGACTTTTACGTAATAAAAAACGCAGTTCCGTTTGATAAAAATGTGCTTCAGATAATAAACCACGTTCAAGAAATTTTGCAACTATGTGTGCGTGAAATCCTTGATATCCAGAAGTCATATCATACATTTTTGTTCCAAGAAGTACATTTGATAAAATAGTTCCAAATCTAGATAAGAAAGTTCGTTTCCAATTCGAATCCCATATCGAGCCACCATTTATAAATCGACTTCCAAAAGCACATTCATTCCCTTCATTTAAAACTCTTAAAAACATTGGTAAAGCATTCGGATCATGAGATAATCCTGCATCCATTTCTATTATGATATCGTGCTTGTTCTTTAAAGCCTCTTCATATCCTCTAAGATATGCATCCACTACGTTTTTATTTTCAGGCGCCCAAACTGTTACAAACCTATTGTCTTCACTCGATAGTTTTTCGCAAATTTTTAATGTATCGTCCGTTGAAACTTTATCTATAATAAAATAAACTTTCCCACAATTAAGCTGGTTTAATACTTTGGTTAAAGAGTTTTTAAATTCATGAAAATTTTCTTGTTCATTAGCCATTGGAATTACAACACCAAAATTAAATATCATTACGATTTTTTTTTATTGATTTCAAATATTACCAATAAAAACCGCAGCATTAATTGCATGATTTTTTATTGCTTATCCGGCAAATATATTATCTTTTTATTAAACTAATTTAAAAATTCTAAAAGAGATTTTAGTAAAGTTTCTTAGCTTAGTTGCAAAATCAAATCATCTGAATTAACCATTGTTCCTTCTTTTAAGACTATTTTTTTAATTGTTGTATTCTCTGTAGCTGTAATTGTAGTTTCCATTTTCATAGCTTCAATAATAAATAGTGGTTGATTTTTAATAATAACATCGCCTTTTTTTACTAAAACTTTAGACAACAACCCTTGTAAAGGGGCACCTATTTGTGATGCGTCGTTTTTATCTATTTTAATATTCTCTACAATGGTAACTTTAATAGATTCATCTTTAATTTGCACAGTTCTACCTTGACCGTTAACTCTAAAATAAACAGTAACCATTCCTTCCTTGTTCGGTTTCCCAATAGATTCCAGAGTAATTAATAAGGTTTTTCCTTTATCTAATTCAACCGCTATCTCCTCACCTCGTTCCATTCCATAAAAGAAATTTTTAGTAGGGAGATTGGTTAAATTATCATATTTTAAATGCTTATTGTAAGCATCTGTAAATACTTTTGGATACAATTTGTAAGATAAGAAATCTGTAAAATCAATATTTCTACTTAAATCATTTTCAAATATTTTTCTGAAATCTGCGTATTCTTTGTCAAAATCAACCGGAGGAATATGAGCATTTGGCCTTTCTGTATAGGGTTTTTGGTCTTTTAAAATTAGTTTTTGTAACTTCTTTGGAAAACCGTCAACTGGTTGACCTAAATCACCTTTAAAGAAACTAACAACAGATTGAGGGAAAGAGATAGTATCACCTCGTTCTAATACATCTTGTATACTTAAGTTATTACTGACTAAATACTGTGCCATATCACCAACAACTTTAGAACTAGGAGTAACTTTAACAATATTACCAAACAGTGTATTTACTTCTCCATACATTTTTGTTATCTCATGAAAACGATCTTCTAAACCTAAAGCTTGTGCTTGAGGTTTTAAATTCGAATATTGCCCACCAGGAATTTCGTGTTTAAATACTTCTCCAGATCCTGCTTTTAGTCCGGATTCAAATGGATAATAATACTCTCTTACTGTTTCCCAATAATTTGAATATTCATTTAACGATTTAATATTAATTGGGTTTTCACGCTCATTAAACCTCATCATTTCCACAATCGAATTAAAATTTGGTTGTGATGTTAATCCAGACAAACCACTTAACGCAACATCTACGACATCTACGCCAGCTTCTATAGCTTTTAAATAGGTGGCAGATTGTATAGAAGAAGTATCATGTGTATGTAAATGAAGTGGAATATTTAATTCAGATTTTAATGCTGAAATTAATTCAGACGCAGCATAAGGCTTTAATAAACCAGCCATGTCTTTAATCCCTAAAATATGTGCACCAGAGTTCTCTATTTCTTTTGCTAAATTAACATAGTATTTTAAATTATATTTAGTGTTTTTTACATCTAGAATATCACCCGTATAACAAATTGACCCCTCTGCCAATCCTTTTGTTTTTGTTCTAACATGCTCAATACAAGGTGCAATAGATTTCATCCAATTTAAAGAGTCAAAAACTCTAAATAAATCAACACCATTTTCCCAAGATTGTTCTACAAATTTCCCAATTAGATTATCTGAATACGCTGTATAACCAACACCATTAGACCCTCTTATTAACATTTGTAATAAAATATTAGGCATTTTTTTTCTTAACAATTGTAAACGTTCCCATGGGTTTTCTTGTAAAAACCGGAGACAAACATCAAAAGTTGCTCCACCCCAAACTTCCATACTAAATATATCTGAATGATTTTTCGCGTACCCTTCAGCCACCTTTAACATGTCAAAAGTTCTCATTCTTGTGGCTAATAAACTCTGATGCGCATCCCGCATCGTAGTGTCTGTAAAGTGAATTTTTTTCTCGTTTTTTAACCATTGAGAAAACTTTTCAGGTCCTAACTCAGTCAATAAATCTTTTGTCCCTTTTGGATATCTCGCGCTGATATCAAAACTTGGAACTTTGGGTTTAATAAATATTTTATTTGAATCTATTTTTTTAACATCCGGATTTCCGTTTACAGAAATATCACCTAAATAAGAAACAATTTTTGTAGCTCTATTTCTAGAAGCTTTAAATGAAAACAAATCAGGATTAGATTTGATGAAATTTACAGTAATTGCTCCTTTTTTAAAAGTATCATGTTGTAAAATATTATCTAAAAAAGACATATTTGTTTTAACCCCTCTAATTCTAAATTCTCTTAAAGCTCTCCTAACTTTTCTAGATGCACCATCTAAAGTTCTACTATTGGCAGTAACCTTTACTAACATTGAATCAAAAAATGGCGAAATAGTAACACCTTGATACACGCTACCCGCATCTAGACGAATTCCAAAACCAGAAGCACTTCTATAGGTAGAAATTGTGCCAAAATCTGGTTTAAAATCGTTTTGAGGATCTTCTGTTGTTATCCTACACTGCAAAGCGTATCCAGTAATTTTGATAGATTCTTGATTTGTAATTTTAATTTGTTGATCATCTAGCTTATAACCTCCGGCTATAAATAATTGTGTTTTGACCAAGTCTATATTAGTAACAACCTCAGTAACAGTGTGCTCTACCTGAATCCTGGGGTTTACCTCAATAAAATATATAGATCCGTCCTCGTCCACTAGAAACTCTACAGTACCTATATTGTTATAATCTACAGCTTTACAAATTTTAATTGCATAGTTATACAACGCATTTTTGGTTGTTTCTTTTAACCCATAAGAAGGAGCAAATTCTATGACTTTTTGATATCGACGTTGAACAGAACAATCTCTTTCATATAAATGAACTGTATTTCCATAATTATCTGCAACTATCTGGATTTCTATATGCTTTGGATTTTCTACAAATTTTTCTAAAAAGACGGTATCATCACCAAAAGCATTTAAAGCCTCTCTTTTACTTTCATTAAAAGATTTCTCTAATTCCTCCTCTTTTCTTATGACGCGCATTCCTCTTCCACCTCCACCAGAGGCGGCTTTTAACATTAAGGGATATCCAATTTTTTTAGCTTCAGAAAGAGCTATTTCTAGATTCCCTAAAGGTTTTTCATTACTTTTAATTATGGGAACATTATTAGCTAAAGCTACTTTTTTGGCAGTAATCTTATCTCCAAGGGATTTTAAAACAGATACTTTAGGACCCACAAAAATAATATTATTCTTTTCACACTTTTCAGCAAAATTTGCATTTTCAGATAAAAAGCCATAGCCTGGATGTATAGCATCTACATTATTTTCTAATGCTATTTTAATAATAGCATCAATATCTAAATATGGCTTTAAAGGCTGATTATCCTCACCTATTTGATAAGATTCATCTGCTTTATATCTATGTAAAGAATATCGATCTTCATGAGTATAAATACCCACAGTTTTTACATTTATTTCTGAACAAGCTCTAAATATTCTAATCGCTATTTCTCCTCTGTTTGCAATAAGTACCTTCTTAATTTTCATATTTTATATGTAAAAAATTTATTAGCGGATTTATGCCAATAATATACAAAACAAAAATAAAAAAGTGATTAATTTTAAAAAAAAATAAGAAAAAAAATAGCGTTGCTATTCCAATAAAAATTCATCAAAACTTTAAATAATTTTGATATTTTTTAATTAGATATATTAAAATTCTAATAAAGGGTACTATACTTAATTAGGCTTTTTTCAAACCTAAAGACAATCCTTTTTCTATCATGAAATTATAAGACGCTTCTCTTTCATTAGGTATTTCACCATCTAATATTGCTTCTTTTATTGCTTCTTTTACCTGACCAATTTCTCTACAGGGTTTTAAGTTAAAAGCTTTCATAATTTCTTCACCGGTAACTGGTGGTTGAAAATTTCTGATTTTATCTCTTTCTTCAACTTCTTGAATCTTAGAGCGAACAAGCTCAAAATTTTTATGGTAACGTTTAAATTTCTTTGGATTTTTAGTCGTAATATCTGCTTCACAAAGTGTCATTAGAGAATTTATATCATCTCCTGTATCAAATACCAAACGTCTTACGGCTGAGTCTGTTACTTCAGTTGCTAATACAATTGGACGCGAACTTAGTAAAACCATTTTTTGAACAAACTTCATTTTGTTATTCAGAGGCATTTTTAATCGTTTAAATATTTTATAGACCATTTTAGAACCTATAAATTCATGAGCATGAAACGTCCAACCTACTTTTTTACTAAATTTTTTAGTTGGTGCTTTTCCAATATCATGTAACAAAGCAGACCAGCGCAACCACAGATCATTTGTACTTTTAGAAATATTATCTACAACTTCTAATGTATGGTAAAAATTATCTTTGTGCTTTTGTCCATCTACCTCTTCTACTCCTTTTAAATCGATTAATTCAGGGAAGATTTGAGGCAACAAATCTGTTTGTTCTAGTAATAGAAAACCTATTGACGGTATTGTTGATGAAATAATTTTATTGATTTCATCAACAATTCTTTCTTTTGTAATTATTTTTAGTCTCTCAGAATTTTTGGTAATTGCTGCTAGAGAATATTCTTCAATTTCAAAATTTAATTGTGTTGCAAAACGAATTGCTCGCATCATTCTTAAAGGATCATCAGAATATGTGATATCCGGATTTAAGGGTGTCCTTATTATTCCATTCTCTAAATCCTCAATTCCTTTAAATGGGTCTAACAATTTACCAAAAGTATTTTCATTTAAACTTAAAGCCAAAGCATTTATAGTAAAATCTCTTCTGTTTTGGTCATCTTGCAGAGTTCCAGTAAAAACTTTTGGATTTCTACTCTCTTCAGAATATGATTCTTTTCTTGCTCCAACAAATTCAATTTCTACATCTTTATAGCGCAACATTGCAGTTCCATAGGTTTTAAAAACTTGGACTTTTGGTTTGTTTGGTAATAAACTAGCCACTTTTTCAGCCAGTTCAATTCCATTTCCAACGGATACTATATCTATATCTTTTGCAGTTCCTCTTTTTAAAAAAAAGTCACGAACATAACCACCAATAACATAACTATCAATATCTAATAATTTTGATGCTTTTGAAATTACATTAAAAATTTCTGATGAAATTGCTTCTTTGAAGAATTGCTTTTGCATGAATTTACGCTCTTATAACTTGAATGGTATCGCCATCAATCTTTATGATAGTCGATGACTTTGTATTCATTGAATATTGCTGCAAATCTACTATATAATCTACGCTATCCAAAATAGTCGTACTTATTTCTGAAAATGATTTTGGGGTATCTTCTCCACTAATATTTGCAGATGTCGAAACTATTGGCCTCCCAAAACGTTTGATCAATTTTCTACAAAAATCATCTTCTATAATTCTTATGGCAATCGTATTGTCTGAAGCTATGGTATTTTTTGCAAATCCCTTGGGGTTTTGGTAAATAATAGTTGTTGGTTTGATAATATTATTGAGAATCTCTATCGCTTTTTGAGGCACAGAAACATATTTTTTCAACATATGCAAAGAACTTACCAAAACAATTAAACTTTTACTCTCTACCCTATTTTTTAGTTGATAAATTTTCTCAACTGATTTTGCATTCGTCGCATCACAACCCAATCCCCAAACGGTATCTGTAGGGTATAAAATTGTTTTACCTTTATTTAAAAACTGATTTGCAATTGAAATCTCTGATAACATTTGTACTTTTGCTTTGGACCAAAAATACTATATTTATTAAATTAAATAGCAACAATAATTATGTTTAGGATTCTTGATGGTTCAGAAAACAATATATTTTAATAGGTTCATACAAAATATACAAAAGGAACATCATCTAAAACTAACTATTTCTAAATTAAAAAAACGCACAATACATGTTTCATAAAATACCCAACTATATCAAATACATATTTACCAATGTTTTTGTTGTTTTTGTTTTTACACTTTTATTTAGAGGTATCTTTTATCTATTTTTTGCTGATTTAGAAAATATTCCTACCAAAGAAATACAAAAAGCTATTTTACTAGGACTCCGTTTTGATTTAAAATTAGCAGTTCTTACATTTTTCCCTCTTACTATATTGGTTTTAATTAAAAATTATGGTTTTTTTGAAAAGAATATATACAAAAAGATATCAAGTATTTACATTGTATTGTCTTTCCTAATCTTAACACTATTTTACGTATTCGATTTTGGGTATTACGAGTATTTAGCAATCCGCCTAGATGCCTCCTCCCTAAGGTTTTTAAGTAATTTTAAAATCTCTAGTCAGGTTTTAATGGAGAGTTACCCTGTTTACAAAGGCCTTTTCGGACTCATAATTTTATGCATACTCTTTTATAAATACTCTGTATTTGTTTTTCATGCATTCTCAAAACCTCAGCAAAAAATAATTAAAAAAACAAAAGCAGCATTCTTTACTTCAACGATTTTAATCCTCTCATTTTTCATTTACAACAGCTTCAATTATTACCCTTTGCGATGGAGTGAAGCGTTTTTCTCTAAAAATAATAGTGTTAATCAGTTTGCTTTAAACCCTGTTTTATATTTCTTTGATAGTTTTGCTTTTAGGAGTGAAGGTGTAGATCTTGAAAAATTTAAAACCTACTACCCTGTTATTGCAAAACACCTAGATTTACCACTAGACACGATTAATTTTGAAAAAAAAATCATTTTTAAAGAGCCTCATAAAGAGCAACCCAATGTTATTTTTGTAATGCTAGAATCTGTCGGAACTGCCCCAATGAGTTACTATGGAAATCCGTTGAAGAGTTCTCCAAAAATGGACTCTATCATCAAAGAAAGTTTAAGCTTTTCAAAGTTCTATGTGCACAAGCCAGGAACTGCTGGTAGTGTTTTTTCAAGCATTACTGGATTACCAGATATTGAGGATGTAAAAACAGCCTCTAGGAACCCGATGATCATAGATCAACGTATTATTTTTGATCAATATAAAGGTTATGAAAAATTATATTTTATAGGTGGATCTGCAAATTGGGCTAATATTAGAGGTGTTTTTCAATCGAACATCAAAGATTTAAAAATCTATGAGGAAGGAAGTTTTGAAGAAGAAAACAGAGCTGATGTCTGGGGAATAGATGATTACGATTTGTTTAAAGAGTCTGATATAAAACTAAAAGAATTACACCAAAAAGGAAAACCTTTTGTTGCTTACATTCAAACGGCAACCAATCACATGCCTTTTACAGTACCCTCTCAAAAAGAGAGCTTTACCCCCATCTTAGAAAATGAAACTGATGAAGAAACACTTCTAAAAGGAGGCTTTAGATCTTTAGATCAATTAAACGGAATCCGTTATTTAGACTTTAATGTTGCTCGTTTTTTAAAAAGAGCCCAAGCATCTGGATATTATGACAATTCTATTTTTGTTTTTTTTGGAGACCATCGAGGAGGAATGAAAAAACTAAATTTCTTAAAAGACAATGAAGACGATCTAGGAATTCAATTACATCACGTACCCTTTTTTATTCATGCTCCGAAATACATAAAACCACAGGTAGTAGACACCTATGCAAAATTAGTAGATATTTTTCCAACAGCGACAAGTTTAGCTAGAATAGACCATACAAATTATACTTTAGGAAGAGATTTATTAGACAGTACAGCCTCAAATACTGCAGCTTTTGTATACCTACAAAGTAAAGGAGAAAAAGCAGTTGGTCTCATAAAAGATGGTTTTTTCTATGAAAAAACCAACATCTCCAAAAAAGCGAGCTTGTTCAGTTTACAATCCAATACATTAAAAGATCTGAAGCTAGACAAACCCAATATCACCCTAGAAATGGATAGCTTATTATCGGCCTATTATCACAGTACTAAATACTTATACTTTAATAATAAAAAGACTCAATAGGTTGCTTTTAAAATGAGTTACTCATATTTAGCTCGAAGCCAATACATTATATAACTCAACTTCTAATGTGGATACTGATTTAAGCTCTGCATGCAAAGAAAAAGTATATTTGCTTTTTTTCGATGCTATTTAAGTTTAATCTAATTCAAAAAAATAATTTCTCATGAAGACCTATAAAGTATACTATATAAATCTTGACAAAAGTATAGATCGTAAAGAATTCATGGAAAATCAATTTAAAGAACTGAACGTTCCTATTGAGAGAATTTCTGCTGTTTATGGAATAGAAGTGGACAAAACTATTTTAAAAAAAACCAAAAGAAAGCATAATATTTTAGCGCATTTCCCTTTACCAAATGATGGAGAAATTGGTATTTGTATGACACACTTTAAACTTTGGGATTATATTTCTAAGCAGCCTGAAGATTTTTCTATAGTTTTAGAGGATGATGCCATCGTTGATAAAGTTTTTTTTAAGGACTTAAATATTCTTTTAGAGGAAATTAATACTGATACTTTTTTAGATATTTCAGGAAAGAAAGGTTTTTTATCATTAAAAAAGACAGCACTATTAACTAAATATTTAATACCTCCTGTTTCAATGTTTGGTCAAATTATTGGAAAAACTGCAGCAAAAAAACTGACCGAAAATTTAAGTGATTATTACGCGCCAATAGATGTAATGAAGCAAGATGTTTATAAACATAAAGTAAAATTATATTCAACAAACAAGCAATATGTTCGTTCTGACGATAACAATCTGGGAGGTAGTACAATTCAAAAAAAGAATATAGTTATTTGGAAAAAGGTGCTTAGAGAAATTATTCGTCCTTTTTGGCAACTACTCACACTTTTTACATTTAAGCTGTACAGAGGTATTAGAAATTATATTTTTTACAAAACAGTAAAGTAGTCCTTAGTTTATTTAATTTCTTTATTCAACAACCACAGCTTTATATATCTAGACAAAACACCATAGGCGTGCACTTTAGCAAAAACAAAACCTGCAAACCCGTCTAAAAAGCCTCCTCTAATAAAATAATGAATGACAAACCGGGCTGATGGTTTCACTAAAACATGAAAAAGATTCACTCTTTTCCCTATCTCGTGATATTGTTTCCCTCTGATAGCTGCATAATGATTCATTTTGGAAATATAATGGTCGTAACTTCGATAAGAAAAATGCTCAATTTTATGTTTAAAAAAACTCAACTCACCGTTGGCTGCAATAGTTTCATGAACCATATTACCATTATATCTACAAAATTCTTTTAAAAATAAACGTACAACTTTATCTCGCTGGCAACCTCCATATTTTATGTTTTTTCCCATAAAAAAGAAGTTTCTCCTCACATAAAAACCAACAAATTCTTTTGGATTTTTAACCGCTTCTAAAATTTCTTTTTGAACTTCTGGAGTTACTCTTTCATCAGCATCTAAAATATAAATCCACTTGTTCTTTGCCTGATCTATCGCAAAGTTTTTCTGTGAAGAAAAATCATCAAACTCTCGCATAATAATTCGAACATCATACTTCTTTGCAAGTTCTAAAGTTTTATCTGTACTGAAAGAATCTATCACAATAATTTCATCTGCGAAATCAAGACATTTGATCGCTTCTTCTATATGAATTTCTTCATTAAGAGTCGGAATTATTGCAGTAATTTTTGTCATAAAAATCTACTATTAAACAGCTACATCATATTCACGAAGCGCATCATTTAAAGATGTTTTTTTATTTGTACTTTCTTTTCTTTTTCCAATAATTAAGGCACAAGGAACATTGTATTCTCCAGCTGCAAATTTTTTGGTATAACTTCCAGGAATAACTACGGACCTTGCAGGAACTCGTCCTTTCATTTCAACAGGCTCTTTCCCAGTAACATCAATAATCTTTGTACTCATTGTTAGTACAACATTTGCTCCCAAAACAGCTTCTTTCTCTACTCTTACACCTTCAACAACAATACATCTAGAACCTATAAAAGCCCCATCTTCAATAATTACAGGAGCTGCTTGTAAAGGTTCTAAAACCCCACCAATCCCAACACCGCCAGAAAGATGAACATTCTTACCAATTTGAGCACAAGACCCTACTGTTGCCCAAGTATCTACCATGGTTCCTTCATCTACATAGGCCCCAATATTCACATAACTTGGCATCAATATAGTTCCAGCAGAAATATAAGCTCCGTGTCTTGCAACTGCATTTGGCACCACTCTAATTCCTCTTTCTTTAAAATTTCTTTTTAAAGGAATTTTATCATGATACTCGAAAATACCAGCTTCTAAGGTTTCCATTTTCTGAATTGGAAAATACAAAACTACTGCTTTTTTAATCCACTCATTTACCTGCCAACCATCATCGATTGGCTCTGCAACTCTTAACTCTCCTTTATCTAATAAATCAATTACTTTTCTAATAGTATTTATCGTATTTTCTTCTTTTAATAACTCACGATTTTCCCAAGCTGATTCTATAATATTTCTAATATCTTTCATTTTAAAATTTACTTTGTGCAAATATAAATGTATCTGTAAAAACGAATAGCGAATATACATTTTTTAAACAGAAAGCTTTCTTTTGTTTAAAACATAAACAGCAAATAAACTAACCCTATTAATTAGTATTTATTGGAAAAGTTAACTATAATTTCTAAAGAAAGATTTTAATACATTATTTTTACGTTAAAATATTTTATTTGGGAAGAATTTTAGCAATTGATTTTGGAAAAAAAAGAACTGGAATTGCAGTTACAGATGAAATGCAAATTATTGCATCGGGTCTAACTACCGTTAATACTAGTGAGTTAATTCCTTTCTTGAAAAAGTATATTTCTAAAGAAAAGGTGGAATTATTTTTAGTAGGAAAACCAAAGCAAATGGATAATTCTGACAGCCAGAGTGAAGCTTTAATTATTCCTTTCTTAAAAAAATTATCAAAAGAAATTCCTCAAATATTAGTTCATAGAGTTGATGAACGTTTTACTTCTAAAATGGCTTTTCAAACAATGATCGATAGTGGTTTAAAAAAGAACCAACGTAAAAACAAAGCTTTAGTAGATGAAATTAGTGCTACTATTATTTTACAATCATATTTATACAACAAATAGTTTTCTACAAAAAGCATTCTTTGTATTTTTGCAATCGTTTAAAAATTTATAGATGATATTACCAATAGTTGCTTACGGAGATCCTGTTTTAAGAAAGGTTGGAAAAGAAATTGATACTAATTATCCTGATTTAGAGACGTTGATTTCAAATATGAAAGAAACTATGTACAATGCCTCTGGAGTTGGCTTAGCTGCTCCGCAAATCGGTAAAGCAATTCGCATATTTATTATTGATGCTTCTCCTTTTGCAGAAGATGAAGGTTTGTCTGAAAAAGATAGAGAAACATTAAAAAACTTTAATCGTGTTTTTATTAATGCAAAAATTATAGAAGAAGAAGGTGATGAATGGGTGTTTAACGAAGGATGTTTAAGTATACCTGATGTTAGAGAAGATGTTTTTCGTAAGCCTAAAATTACTATTGAATATCAAGATGAAGACTTTAAAATGCATACAGAGATTTTAGATGGATTGGCAGCTAGAGTTTTTCAACATGAATATGATCATATTGAAGGAGTTTTATTTACCGATAAACTTTCAACATTAAAGAAAAGAATTATCAAAAAGAAATTAGAAAATATTTCTAAAGGGAAAATAGATGCAGATTACAGAATGCGTTTTCCAAATTTAAAAAAGAAAAAATAAGTCTTTAAAGACTAAAAAACATACAAATGGAATTTAATAAAATTATATCAGTTACAGGTAAACCAGGTTTATTTCAAGTAATTTCTCAGTCTAAAAATGCAATTATTGTTGAATCTTTAATTGATCAAAAAAGATTAGCAATTAACTCTGCACAAAATGTTAGTTTATTAGAAAATATCGCAATTTATACTTACGAAGAGGAAGTTCCTTTATTAACGGTTTTCAAAACTATGTGTGAAAAATCTGAAGGTAAAGAAGCTATTTCTCACAAGGAAAGTGGAAAAAAACTAACATCTTATTTTTCTGAAATCTTACCGGATTATGATGATGAACGTGTGTATACTTCTAATATTAAAAAAGTAATTCAGTGGTTTAATATTTTGGTAAATGCAGAAATGGATTTCTCTAAAATAGAAGCATCTTCAGAGGCGGAAACTGAAGAGAATACCAAACAAGCATAACATAAGTTTCATTTCGATATCTGGATAAGACTTTTAATAACAGTTTTTACTAAATTTTCTAACCCGTTCCGAAATGATATAATAAATACCATTTTGAATACTAGAAAAAAACAGTTAGACGCTTTTAGTCGTTTGTTAGATATTATGGATGAACTTCGTGAGAAGTGTCCTTGGGATAAAAAACAAACTTTAGAAAGCTTACGCCATCTTACCATAGAAGAAACCTATGAACTTGCCGATGCAATTCTAAACAATGATCTACAGGAAATAAAAAAAGAATTAGGCGACGTACTTTTACATATCGTTTTTTATTCAAAAATTGGAAGCGAGCAAAAAGCATTTGATATTGCTGATGTTGCCAATTCTATCTCTGATAAACTAATTCACAGACATCCTCATATTTATGGAGACGTTAAAGTTCTAAATGAAGAAGACGTAAAACGTAATTGGGAAGAATTAAAATTAAAAGAAGGTAAAACCTCCGTTTTAGAGGGAGTTCCTAAAAGTTTACCTGCTGTTGTAAAAGCTAGTAGAATTCAAGAAAAAGTTGCTGGAGTTGGCTTTGATTGGGAAAAACCCGAACAAGTTTGGGAGAAAGTTCAAGAAGAATTATCTGAATTGAACGAAGAAATAAAAACTGGAAACAAAGAAAATACCGAAAAAGAATTTGGAGATGTCTTATTTTCCATGATTAATTATGCTCGTTTTATAGGTGTAAACCCAGAAAATGCTCTAGAAAAAACGAATAAAAAATTCATAAATCGTTTTCAATATCTGGAACAAGCCGCTAAAGAAGAAGGAAAAGACATTGCAGATATGTCGCTCACGGAAATGGATGTTTATTGGGAAAAGTCTAAAGAATTCTTTCAATAATTTTTATTCTTAAATTTCATACATTTACTGTATGAACATTCTTATTATCACTGGTGGAAGCAAAGGAATTGGTAAAGCAATTGCAAAAAAATACGCTTCAAAGAACTATAAAGTCTACTCTCTATCTCGAAGCACAGTTGATTTAGAAAATATTACTCAGATCTCTGTTGATTTATCCAATTTAAAAGAAACCGAAAGTTCATTTAAAATGCTTTTAACCGAGTTCAACATCGAACAAGTTTCATCTATTACTTTAATTAATAATGCTGGTAGAATAGGTAAAATATCGTCTTTAGAAAATTTAAAAACGGCAGATATTGCAAAAACAATTCAACTAAACACTATTACTCCACTTGTTTTATCGAGTTTGTTTATCAGTATTTTAGAAAAAACCAATTGTAAGAAGCAAATTATCAATATTTCTTCTGGTGCAGCAAAAACCCCCTATCAAGGTTGGAGCGTATATTGTACTTCTAAAGCTGGAATTGATATGATGACAAAAACAATTGCTAATGAACAGATTGCTATTAAAAATAGTGTTAAATGTGTTTCAATTTACCCTGGGGTTGTAGATACCAATATGCAAACTGATATTAGAAATACACAGGAAAAAGATTTTAATAGCCTACAACGTTTCAAAGATTTAAAAGAAAATAATGAATTATATTCTACTGAATTTGTTGCTGAAAAAATTTATACAATAGATACTAAAAATCAATTAAAGAGTGGAGATATTGTTGATCTTAGAAGTTTTTAAATTAATTTTGTTTTATTCCTCAACCTGATATTTAATAATAAATCTATTAAAAGAATCCTTAAAAAAAGAATAAAGCCTCTCAAAATTGAGAGGCTTTATTTTATAATAACTTTTTTGCATTCTTAACTTTCTGCTTAGTGAGAGCAAGCTCTATTACTTCACTCATTTCAGAAACATAATGAAATTTCAAACCTTTTAAATAACTCTTTTTTATCTCAAGAATATCTTTTCTGTTTTCATCACACAAAATAATTTCTTTAAGATTTGCTCTTTTCGCTGCAAGAATTTTCTCTTTGATTCCACCAACAGGCAATACTTTTCCACGCAGTGTAATTTCGCCAGTCATAGCTAATTTACTTTTCACTTTACGTTGTGTAAAAGAAGAAATTAAAGATGTTAGCATCGTAATACCTGCACTTGGTCCATCTTTAGGAGTTGCACCTTCTGGTACGTGAACGTGTACATTATATTTTTGAAGTACTTCGGGGTGCACTCCAAATTCTTCAGCATTAGCTTTAATATACTCCATCGCAATGGTCGCAGATTCTTTCATTACTTTCCCAAGATTACCTGTAATAGATAAATTACCTTTTCCTTTAGAAAGAATAGATTCTATAAATAGAATATCTCCACCAACACTTGTCCAAGCTAAACCTGTTACCACTCCTGCAACATCATTGGTTTCATACTTATCACGCTCTAAACGAGCAACTCCTAAAATAGTTTCAATTTCCTCAGAAGAAACAGTGGTGTTGTAGGCTTCTTCTAATACAATCGATTTGGCGGCATAGCGCACCATTTTGGCAATTTGCTTTTCCAAGCCTCTTACCCCAGATTCTCGGGTATAACCCTCAACAATTTTTTCGATTTGAACTTTTCCAAGCTTTAAATCTTTGGCTGTTAAACCATGTTCTTTTAACTGTTTTGGTAGTAAATATCTTTTGGCAATTTCTACCTTTTCTTCAATGGTATAACCAGAAACATTAATAAGTTCCATTCGGTCTCTCAAAGCCCAAGGAATTTGTCCAAGATTATTTGCCGTGGCAATAAAAAGCACTTTCGAAAGGTCGTAACCAACTTCTAAATAATTGTCGTAAAACGATTCATTTTGTTCTGGGTCTAGAACCTCTAACATTGCAGATGATGGATCTCCTTGATTACTTTGTGCCAACTTATCAATCTCATCCAAAACAAAAACTGGATTGGATGTACCTGATTTTTTTAAATTTTGAATTAAACGACCTGGCATAGCACCAATATA
>Ga0115008_10001324_pt1 | contig 19834 bp, 19 predicted proteins | sample FraStrMetagenome_FD_87164 | JGI IMG/M metagenome (GOLD analysis project Ga0115008, IMG submission 87164) | Marine eukaryotic phytoplankton communities from Arctic Ocean - Fram Strait ARC3M Metagenome | ecosystem: Environmental > Aquatic > Marine > Oceanic | place: Fram Strait | collected...
AAAGATGCTAAAGATGCTGTTAAAAATGCTAAAGGAATTTTTACAGGAGGAGGAAATACATTTGAGTTGGTAAATCAAATTTATAAAAATGATATTTTATCAACTTTAAAAAATGGTATAGAAAGCGGAACTCCTTATTTAGGAACTAGTGCAGGAAGTAATATTTGTGGCGTAACAATGATGAATACAAACGATATGCCAATTGTATATCCGCCGAGTTTTAATACATTAGATATTATACCATATAATATTAATTCACACTATTTAGATCCTATTGAAGGTTCTAAGCACATGGGAGAAACTCGCGAAACTCGTATTAAAGAATACCATATTTTTAATGGAACACCCGTTTTAGGTTTGCGAGAAGGAAGTTGGTTAAATCTTAAAAACAATAAAATTATTTTGCAGGGAAAATACACAGCAAGATTATTTAGACAAAACCAAAAACCTATTGAATTAGAAAGTGGAGTAGAGGTTAACTTTTAATAAGTTACATAATCTACAATTTCTAAACCATAACCAATCATTCCAACACGTTTAGTTTGTTTTGTATTGGTTACTAATTTTAATTTACTGATGTTTATATCATGTAAAATTTGTGCACCTATTCCAAAATCTTTATTGTCCATTTCGATTGCTGCAGCTTTCATTTCACCTTTTTCTTGATTTTCTTTTAACAAAGATAATCTACTTAATAAGTTTTGAGATTGATTTTGCTGATTGATAAATAAAATAGCTCCCTTTCCTTCATCATTTACTGCCTGAAACATTCTATCTAGTTTCTTCTCTGCATTATTAGTTAATGTTCCAAGGATATCATTATTAACTAAAGTCGAATTTACTCTAGTTAAAATCGGTTCTTCTTTGGTCCATGTTCCTTTTGTTAAAGCTAAATGAACTTGTTTATTTGTAGTCTGTTGGTATGCTCTTGCCCTAAATTCACCAAAACGAGTTTGAATAGTAAAATCTTCCTTTTTTTCAATTAATGAATCATGTTCCATCCTGTAGGCTACTAAATCTTCGATAGAGACAATTTTAAGATCAAATTTTTTAGCAACTTTTAAAAGTTGAGGCAAACGTGCCATTGTTCCATCTTCATTCATAATTTCAACAATAACACCAGCAGGTTTTAAACCCGCTAAACGTGCAAAATCAATTGCAGCTTCTGTATGACCAGTTCTACGTAAAACTCCACCTTGTTTTGCTTTTAAAGGGAAAATATGTCCAGGTCTTGCTAAATCTAATGGTTTGGTGTTTTTGTCTATTAAAGCTTGTATGGTTAATGCTCTGTCAGAAGCAGAAATACCAGTTGTAACTCCTTTTCCACGGAGATCTACAGATACTGTAAAAGCAGTTTCCATAGGATCTGTATTGTTGTTTACCATCATTCCTAAATCTAGTTCTTTACATAGAGTTTCGGTTAATGGTGCACAGATTAATCCACGACCATGAGTTGCCATAAAATTAATCATTTCTGGAGTTGCTTTTTCTGCAGCGGCTAAAAAATCACCTTCATTTTCTCTGTTCTCATCATCTACAACTATAATAACTTTACCGTCTTTAATATCTTGTATAGCTTCAGAAATAGTATTTAGTTTCGATTCTTTAATAGTTTTTATTGTCATTACTATTGGATTTTTTTTGAAATGATTTTTTTAAAAAATTTTGTAATTGGTTGTATGATTGAATCAATATTAAATAAGCCTTTGTCTCTTGTTGCCCTTCTTGTAAGTAAAATTGCAAAAGGAATCATTATAAATGCAGAAATCCATCCACCTAAAAAAGCTGAAATAGAACTTTCTTCTGCAAGGTTTTTACCAAATGTATTTCCAAAGAAGTAAATTACGTAAACACTAATAGCGAGTATCATTGGTAATCCAAAACCTCCTTTTCTAATAATGGAGCCTAATGGGGCACCAATAAAAAAAAGTAATAAACAAGATAAAGAGAAAGCAATTCTATTGTAATACTCTGTATCAAAAAAGTTTAAGTTTTTCCTTTGCCATTTAATGACGGTCATATTATTTGTTATTGAACTTAAAGCTCTTTTGGTCTTGGTTACTGAAGAGTTTAAAATATTTATTTGTTCTTGAATCTTAAAATTATTTAATACAATATTATTAATATTTATATTCCTTATAGAATCGGGATACTTATATAAATCTTTTGCAGATGTACTTGAAAGAATATTTTTAGCTCTTAGGGTAATTGTTTCATCATACCTAGATTTTAAATGCGGTATTGTATCATTCAACTGCTTTAAACTTAACATATTTTGCCTTTTCGTTAGGTTTTCATCATTTAAACTATCGTCATCAACAATTGATGAAATATCTATATTAAATTCATATTCATCAAAAGTAGCATTAGAAGCTGGCATTTGCTTCTTTTTTTTTGCGGATATGTTTGACCTTAAGTGTTCCTCATAATAATAACCGTCATATAGAACCAATGTCATATATCTACTCCCTTCTTCAGATATAATTTTACCTCTTTTAGAAGTAATTACTTTTTGATTTCCTTTTTTATTCGATAAATCATATATAAGTACGTTCTTTAATAAGTTTTCTTCTTCTCCATATTTTTCATCAAATTTAATTTGAAATTTAGGAATATCAGCATTAAAACTTCCTGCTACTAAAGCCATTGCAGGTTTTTTCTTTTTTATATTCAAATATAAATTTTGTTGTTTTAGAATTGCATAAGGAAATACATTGTTGAGAAACAGAAAATTAATTCCACTTAAAAATATGGCAAGAAAAACCAAAGGCCTTACCAAACGTTGTAAAGAGACACCTGCAGATTTTGCGGCAGCAAATTCATAATTTTCACCAAAATTACCCAAAGCCATTATTGATGATAACAAAACACCAATTGGCAATGCTTGTGGTATAATAATTAGTGTTGTATAGTATAAAAATTTTAGGATAAACGGTAAACTAACTCCTTTACCTGCTATGTTTTCAAATGTTTGCCATAATGCTTGCATCACTAAAACAAAAAGCACTATTAGGAAAGTAGCTATAAATGGCTTAAAAAAAGATTTTAAGATGTATTTATCTAAAATTTTCATTACAGCAAAAATACTTTGTTAATAACAAAAATGCTATTAAAATTCTGTTAATCTAAAAACTTAGTCTATTAAGTATTTTAATTTTGTGTACATCTCTTTATTGAAGGTGAAAAATTTGTCTGAAATTGGTTGATTACTCTTAAATTTAGTAATTGTAAACTTCGTTTTAGAGCTATTTGATCCTATCTGAATTAGTCTATAAATATGATTAGTTTTTATATCTATACCTAATTCTACTCGTATAATATCAGAATTACTATCTATTGGGTTTAGTATTACATATTGTATTTTTCTTCCTTTTATGTTTTTTAACTGTCCCATTTCAAAGTTGTAACCTTCTTTATAAAAAGTTAATAATTTAGAAGGGTAAATAAATCCATCAGAATCTTCTAAATCTCCATCTGAAATTGAAACTTCTTTTTCATCATTATTAATTACGTATAACTTTTTACCATCATAAATAAAGGTATTTCCTAAATAATCTAAATTGTATTTTTCTCCTTGTAAATTTATAACTCCTTTAATTGGTGGTTCGTCACCTTCTTTTATACCTGCATCTTCATTACTTAAAGTTTGGCTAAAACTAATATACATATTTTTGTAAGCTCCCATTTTATTAGAAACTTTATCTAATAATTCTTTTGCGTTTTCAGATTCTTGAGAGAAAGTACTGCTTGCAATTAGTAGACATATAAATAATATTTTTATTCTTTTCATGCTATGTATTCTTTTCATTTTCTAATAATTGATCCAGAGCTGCTAAATCTGTAACTAAAACTTGTCTTGCTTTACTTCCTTCAAATCCACCTACAATACCTGCAGATTCTAATTGATCTATTAACCTACCAGCTCTATTATAACCCAATTTTAACTTTCTTTGAAGTAAAGAAGCAGATCCTTGTTGTGCAATTACAATTATTTCGCAAGCTTCTTTAAAAAGCTTGTCTCTATCTGCTATATCAATATCAATACTTGTGCCACTTTCGTCATCTACATATTCTGGTAGTTGATAGGCTTCAGTGTAGGCTTTTTGAGAACCAATAAAATCTGTAATTTTCTCTACTTCTGGAGTGTCAACAAAAGCGCACTGAATTCTATTTATATCATTCCCTGCTGTATATAATAAATCTCCTCGACCAATCAATTGATCTGCTCCACCAGCATCTAAAATAGTTCTGGAGTCAATTTTTGAGGTAACTCTAAACGCTATTCTTGCTGGAAAATTTGCTTTAATAATACCTGTAATTACATTAACAGATGGTCTTTGTGTTGCTACAATTAGATGAATTCCAATCGCTCTGGCAAGTTGGGCTAAACGAGCAATTGGGGTTTCGACCTCTTTTCCAGCGGTCATAATTAAATCTGCAAACTCATCAATAACCAAAACTATATAGGGTAAAAATTGATGTCCATCATTTGGATTTAATTTACGCGATTTAAACTTGGTATTATATTCTTTAATATTACGCACCATTGCTATCTTTAAAAGATCGTAACGGTTGTCCATTTCTATACAAAGTGAATTTAATGTATGAACAACTTTTGTAGTATCTGTAATAATTGCTTCTTCAGCTCCCGGCAATTTTGCTAAATAATGACGCTCAATTTTATTAAATAAAGTTAATTCTACTTTCTTTGGATCTACTAAAATAAACTTAACTTCTGCAGGATGTTTCTTATATAAGAGAGAAGTCAAAACTGCATTTAATCCAACAGATTTTCCTTGTCCTGTTGCACCTGCCATTAACAAGTGTGGCATTTTTGCCAAATCAACTACAAATGTTTCGTTAGAAATTGTTTTACCAAGAGCAATTGGCAATTCCATTGGAGATTCTTGAAATTTTTTCGAAGAAATCACAGAATGCATAGATACAATTGTTGATTTTTTGTTTGGAACTTCAATTCCAATTGTTCCTTTGCCAGGAATAGGTGCAATAATTCTAATCCCTAAGGCCGATAAAGACAACGCAATATCATCTTCTAAATTCTTGATTTTTGAGATTCTTATACCTGCTTCTGGAACAATTTCGTACAAAGTAATAGTTGGGCCAACAGTTGCTTTAATTTCGGCAATACCAATTTTGTAATTTTTTAGAGTTTCAACAATTCTATCTTTATTAGCTTCTAACTCTTCAGGATCAATAGAGATTGTCTCATTGTATTGTTTTAATAAATTAAATGTTGGAAACTTAAAATTCCCTAATTCTAACGTTGGGTCAAATTCTCCAAAATCTTTTACTAGTTTATCAGACAAATTTTCTGCAACACTTTTTTCTTCTCTACTAATTGCAACATCAATTTCTACTCCAATTTTTTCTTGTTCTTCAACTGTTTTTTCAACCTTTAGTTTTGGCTCTATATTTCCTTCAACTTTTAAATGAACCTCTTCTTTTTTAGAATGTACTTCTGAATGTTTAGAAATGGTTGGTTTTAAATTTTCTACAGACAATTCAAAATCAGACTTCACCTTTTTATCTGTCATTAAATCCGTTGCTTCACCAGTATTTTTTTCTTTATTTAAAAGTTCGTTTTCTTTATTTATGATTTTTTTATTTTTTATTTTTTCAATAAAAGTATCAAAAGTTAATTTGTATCTAATTACCAAATAAGTGATAAAAAAGAAGGCTAGAACAATAGCTAAACCAGTTTTACCAATAAAAGTTTGTAAAAAATCATTTATTTCAAAACCAATAATGCCTGAGAGTAGAGCGTATTTTTTGTGAAGAAAACTTAATGTTAAAGAAAACCAAATCATTATTAACAAACCCCAATTCCAAGAAATTATAATTTTAGCAAAACGCTTCTGAAATATAATATATAGGCCCGTTAAAAATATTTGGAAAGGAATAATAAAAGCACTGATTCCAAAACCCTTGTAAATAAAAAAGTGACTTAAGTTTGCTCCAATTTTACCTAGTAAGTTATTGCTTATAATTGTTTTATCTGTAAGTTTAGATAAAGTACTTTGGTCTTCTTGCCAGTTAAAAAAGAAAGATATAAATGAAATTGCTAAAAAAATTGAAAATAGAATCAAAAAAGACCCAATAATAGTTTGAGTTTGTCTTGCTTTAAACAAATAAATAAAGCCTGATTTTTTTTTTGGTAATGGTGTAGATGTTTTTGTTGCTTTTTTAGCCATTCAATGTGTTGTAGAATTCATAAAAAGTAAATATAAGTATTTACTTAAAATAATAACGAAATTTTAGGAATGTAAATTATGCTAACTATGATTAAAGAAATGATGGCAGCAAAACTTGGTCCTCCCGCTGCAATATCTTTTATAAAACCTATTTTTTTATGATAATCTGGATGTACGAAATCTGCTATTTTTTCAATAGCAGTGTTGAGAGATTCTGAGACTAAAACCAACCCAATTACAAGAAATTGTATCATCCACTCTGTTGGAGAAATATCAAAATAAAACCCTAAAAAAATTGCTATTATTGCAAAAAAAAGTTGCGCTTTTATGCTGTCTTCTGTAGTCATTAAAAGCCACATTCCTCTTAATGCAAATTTCAAACTTCTAAGTCTACCTCTTAAAAAACTATCATTGGGATTTTTCATTTAGTTAAATAGCTTTTAAAGCTGCTTCATAATTTGGTTCATCAGCAATTTCTGGAACTTGTTCTGTATAGATTACATTTCCTTTTACATTAATAACAACAATGGCTCTAGAGTGTAAGTTTGCTAAGGGTCCATTTATAATTTCTAATTCATAATCTTTACCAAAACTTCCAGTTGAAAAATCAGAGAGCATAATCACATTTTCAATTCCTTCAGCACCACAAAAGCGAGCTTGTGCAAAAGGTAAATCTCTTGAAATACAAATTACTGTTGTATTTTCTAAGCTGGCAGCAGTTTTGTTAAACTCCCTAACAGAGGTGGCACAAGTTCCTGTGTCAATACTTGGGAAAATATTTAAAATTAATTTTTTTCCTAAAAAATCTGACAAGACTTTTTGCTCTAATTCTAAGGTTGTTAATATGAAATTTGGAGCTTTTGTTTCATTTTTTGGTAAATTACCTATAGTTTCAATTGGATTTCCTCCTAGTGTTATTTTTGCCATCTAAAATATTTTTGAATATCAAAAATACATTTTTTTGATGGATTTAAACTGTTTCTATTTTGTTAATATTCTTCAAATATTATAAATATCTTCGCAGTCACAAAAAATGAAATTAAATTGAATATTTCTCAATATACAACAGAATTTAAATACAATTGGAAACTTGCAGCACCAGTTATGTTGGGTATGTTAGGTCATACTTTTGTTGGTTTCATAGACAATATTATGGTTGGTCAGTTGGGAACTGCAGAGTTGGCTGCTGTATCTTTGGGAAATAGTTTTATGTTTATTGCAATGTCTATTGGTATTGGTTTTTCTACTTCAATTACACCTTTAATTGCAGAAGCAGATTCTTCTGATAACTTCAGTCAAGCAAAATCAACATTTAAGAATGGTTTGTTTTTATGTACATCATTAGGAGTTTTGCTTTTTTTGTTGGTCTTTTTATCAAAGCCTCTTATGAATTATATGAAACAACCTGAGGAAGTTGTAGCCTTAGCAATTCCTTATTTAAATTTGGTTTCTTTTTCATTGATCCCGTTAATAATTTTTCAAGCGATAAAGCAATTTAGTGATGGAATGTCAATGACAAAATATCCAATGTACGCAACATTAATAGCTAATATTATCAATGTAATTTTAAACTATATTTTAATTTTCGGAAAGTTTGGTTTTCCAGAAATGGGTATTGTTGGTGCGGCTTATGGAACATTAATCTCACGAATAATAATGGTAATTTATTTGTGGCTATTATTACGAAATAAAGAACGCTCTAAACGAATTGTCAGAAATATAAAGTTCTTTGTGTTGGATGTTTTGATGATTAAAAAAATTATTAATTTAGGCTCTTTAAGTGCGATGCAAATGTTTTTTGAAGTAGCTATTTTTACAGCAGCTATTTGGCTGAGTGGTTTATTGGGTAAAAACCCACAAGCTGCCAATCAAATTGCACTAAACTTGTCTTCTATGACGTTTATGATCGCAATGGGATTGGGAGTAGCATCGATGATTAGAGTTGGGAACCAAAAAGGATTACAAAATTATAAAGAATTGCGAAGAATTGCCTTTTCTATTTTTTTGTTAGGAATTATTTTGGCAATTTTCTTTGCAATACTTTTTTTTGTTTTTCATAAAAGCTTACCAAATTTATATGTAGATTTAAGTGATGTGAAAAATTATACAGATAATATGGAAGTAGTTTCCATCGCTTCTAAATTATTAATTGCGGCAGCTTTCTTTCAAATATCAGATAGCATACAGGTTGTAATCTTAGGTGCTCTCCGTGGTTTACAGGATGTTAAAATACCAACGATACTTACTTTTATTTCATATTGGGTTGTAGGATTTCCAGTTTCTTATTTCTTAGGAAAAGATGAAATGTATGGTAGTTTCGGAATATGGCTCGGTTTATTAGCTGGTTTAACAACAGCATCCATTTTATTATTTATCCGTTTTAATTCGTTAACTTTAAAACTCATTAAACAAAAACATGAACTTACCTAAATTTTTATTGTCTGATAATAGTAATTTCCCTGATGACATATTTGTCTTACATACAGAATTCCCTCGTTTTATAATTAATTTAAAAGATGACGAAATAGAGTGGTTTGAAGATTTAACAGGAGAGAATGAAGAAGATATTGCCACAGAATTAGCTGTTTTAATGGATCAAGCTGGAGATTTCTATGATTCAGAAATGAAACAGTATGAATAATTACAGGTCATATCTGTTATTTTTTTAAATTTGATTTAGTGTATTTAAAGCCGTGTTTTTATTTGTAACTAAACGATCTTGCTATTAAAAAGAGAGATTAAATATTAAATAGATACCTAAAAAATTATTTTTTTGCTTTTTCTACCAATTCTATTTTATTTTTAGATGTTTTTGTTGTGAATATTCCGTAGTTAATAGTCACGCTTTTCTTTTCAATTTTATCAATAGTTCCAATAGAATTAGAATCTATGATTCTAACTCTGTCATTAACTTTATAAATATATTCAGATTTCTCTTTAGCAATTTTTGCTTCTTCTATTTTTTTCTCTTTCCTAACTTCAACAACCTTTTCTAATACTTCTTTTTCTACTTTTTTTATGACCTCTTGCAGTTCTTTTTTAATAATTTTTGCTTTTTGTTTTTGATTTTTTGTTTTTGATTTTAGTGGGTTTTTCTTTGCGAACTTAACTTTTTCGTCTGCAACCCATTTATTAAAATTGATATTTAATTCTTTCTTATTATTTGTTTGAAAGTATTTATTAATAAGTTCGTTCGTTTTTCTACCCAAAGAAAGCATTTTTTGGTTTTGATCGTACAACTCTTGAAAACCTGCTAATTTAGATTGAATTCTATCTTCTTTTTCTTGTAAACTATCTAAATGTTCTTTTCCTATAGATTGCTGTTTCTCTAGGTTGTCGGAATTTCTTTGTAATTTAGTTCTTTCTTTTTGTAGTTTAGAAATGGTTTTATCTAAACGAACTTTTTCTGTGTCTACTCGCTTTTTAGCTTTGTTTATTAAACTAAAAGGAATTCCGTTTTTTTGAGCTACCTCAAAGGTGAAAGAGCTGCCTGCTTGACCTATAAATAGTTTGTATAAGGGTTGTAAAGAATGTTCGTCAAACTGCATACTTGCGTTGGTAACATTTTCTAATTCATTAGCCAATACCTTTAGGTTAGAATAGTGAGTTGTAATAATACCAAATGCTCCTTTATTATAAAATTCTTCTAAGAAAATTTCTGCTAATGCACCACCTAGTTCAGGATCTGAACCAGTACCAAATTCGTCGATTAAAAACAACGTATTTTCATTACACTTTCGTAAAAAATTTCGCATATTTTTTAACCGATAACTGTATGTACTTAGCTGATTTTCAATAGATTGATTGTCACCAATATCTGTTAGGATTTCTTCAAAAATATAGGTTTCACTGCGTTCATCAACAGGAATTAATATTCCGCTTTGAATCATTATTTGAAGTAAGCCTATTGTTTTTAAAGTGATACTCTTTCCACCAGCATTAGGTCCCGAAATAACTATAACTTGTTGTTTTTGATTTAGTTTAATAGTTTGAGGAACCGTTTTAATTTTTTGTTCATTATTTTTACGCCATAGAACAGGATGTACAGCATTTTTAAAATAAATTTTTTTTTCGTTTGATATTTTTGGTAAAATAGCATTCATCTCTTTTGCATATTTTGCTTTTGCACCGATAGCATCAATATGAATTAAATACTCTATATATTCTTCTACAAGAGTGGTCATTGGACGAATTGTAGTCGCTAAATCTCGTAAGATTTTTATAACTTCTTGTTTTTCTTCATATATTAAATTTTGATATTCTCTAGAGTAAGAAAGAGTTGCTTGTGGTGCAATGTAAACGATATTACCAGATTTAGAAGAACCCAATAAACTTCCTGCAACCTTTCTTCTATGCATAGCTAAAACAGCTAAAACTCTTTGATTATCGATAACAGATTCTTTAATATCATCTAAATAGCCTGCTGAAATAGATTTGCTTAGAGCGCTGGAAAAGCTTGCTCCAATTTTTCCCCGAACATGATTAATATCTCTCCTTACTTTTTTTAAAGCTTGTGAGGCATTATTTTTTACCTCACCAGAAATATCAATAACTTTCTTTATTTCATCGTCTATATATGAAGTTAATTCAATTTTTTGGGAGAGCTTAAAAAAAGTTGGAAACTGAACGTTAAATTTTTTAAAAAACTTGATGTGCTCATTAACAGTTAAAGATGTAGTCGCTATTTTTAAAAAAGCGACAGTTTCAATAAAACTATTTTCTATGGACAATCTTTTTACAGCTTCTATAATATTGTCAAAACTATGATTTGGAAGGCGGTTTTCACTTAGAAAAGAAGAAAGGTATTCGTTAACTAAGTGCAACTCATTAAATAATCTTTTTTTATTAGCTATTGGAACAGTTTCTTTAATTCTTTCTTTTCCTAATCCAGAAATACAATGTTCTGAAACGTGTTGTAAAACCGTTGAAAACTCTAAATCTTGAATTGTTTTTTCGGATATGTTTATTCTCAAATTTGTATTTTTGATTATGTTAAATTTCACCAGTTCAAATAAAATGAAGAACTAATTAATTCAATACAAAAATAAGAAACTATGCAGGTAAAAATTGCTGATAGCTGGAAAAATATTATTCAGCCAGAATTTGAGAAATCATATTTTATAGATTTGTTGAATTATATAGTTTCAGAATACAAGAATTATCAATGCTATCCGCAACAAGAAGATATTTTTGCAGCATTTAATTTCTGTTCTTTAGAAGATTTAAAAGTAGTTATTATTGGACAAGATCCTTATCATCAAGAAAATCAAGCAAACGGATTGTGTTTTTCTGTAAAAGACAACATAAAGTTTCCTCCATCATTAAATAATATTTTTAAAGAGTTAGTTACCGATTTAAATAAGGAAATTCCACAAAGTGGGAATTTAGAAAAATGGGCAGAGCAAGGTGTTTTGTTATTAAATGCGACTTTAACTGTCAGAGCTCATAAAGCAGGTAGTCATCAAAAAAAAGGTTGGGAAATATTTACAGATGAAATAATAAAACAGGTTTCGACACAAAAAAAGAAAGTGGTTTTTTTACTTTGGGGGAAATTCGCAGAAAGCAAAATTAAATTGATTGATACAAGTAAGCATATAATTTTTACAGCTCCCCATCCATCTCCGCTAGGTGCTTGGAGAGGTTGGTTTGGTAGTGGTCATTTTTCAAAAACAAATTATTTTTTAAAATCTATTGGAAAAGAAGAAATCAAATGGTAATAAAAATACCGAATAAATACCCAGTTAATTTAATTTTAAAGTAAAAAATAAACTTTTTTAAGAAATATATGATTGTTTTAATGTTGTTTGAATAGTTGAAGTATTATCTGATAAACCACAAGATTTTGAGGTGCTTCTACAAGAAGACAAAAACATGACACTTAAAACACAAATTGCAACAAATACTATTTTTTTCATTTTTAATAATTTATAGATTAAATGTACATATTTTTTATGAATTCGCCTGAATTTTTTCTTTCTTGGATAACGTTATAAGAAATCATTTTATTTTGTATTCTAGTAATTAAATTTTTAGTAATTGGTTTGCCATCATTCCATTCCGTTATTTTTAACCATTTCTGAATGTCTTCTAATTGTTGCTCATATCTGATTGATAGTATATTGTCGATATTATCAATTTTTTTAAAGTTCATAGTTTGATTATTTATAATATCCATGATTTTTTTAACTTCATTGAAATTCTTTTCCAATACTTCATTTCTGACTGCAACAACAAAACATGGCCAAGGTGAAGGACAGTCACCAATCCTCCTAAAAGTACCATTATCTACTAATGGTTTTGTTGTAAAATGTTCCCACATAAAATAATCAGCTTCGCCTTTTGTTAAAGAATCAATTCCACCCTGTAAATCACCAATTACCTTAAACTTTAGCTTATTTATATTCCAGCCTTGGTTGTGTGCATTTACAATAGCCATTAAATGTGAGCCAGAACCAAACCTACTAATGGCAATAGTTGCATGTTCTAAATCTTTAATATTCTTAAAAGATGATTTTGTATCAACATGTATACCCCAAATTAAAGGACTTTTTACAAATGTTTGTATGATTTTTGATGGATTTCCATTTGCTATGTCTTTAATAATTCCTTCAGTTAAAACAATTGCAATATCAACTTCTCCACTGCGTAAAGCTTTACACATTTGTCCTGTTCCTCCTGGGAAGTCTTTCCAACGAAGATTAATTTTTTCTTTAGTGTAATCCTTGTTTCTTAGGGTTAAGTACCAAGGGTAATTAAAGTGTTCTGGAACTCCTCCAACTTTTAAAATAGCCATTTATTCAACCAATTTATTAAGTGTATATTGTATTAAATCAGCTACAACTTTATTAGGGTTTTTACTGAAATCTCCATTTGATCTATTGGCAATAATTGCATTCATAGAAACTGCCTCATGGCCTAATAATTTTGATAAACCATATATTGCAGAAGTTTCCATTTCTAAATTGGTAACTCTAATTCCTTTATAGTTGAAGAGATCAATTTTATTGTTTAATGCTGTATCCTGTAACTCTAAGCGTAAGACCCTTCCTTGAGGCCCATAAAAACCACCTGCAGTTGCTGTCATTCCTTTAAATACTTTATCAGAAGATAGTTTTGTTTGTAATTTTTTTCCATTTGAAATAATTAATGGATAGCATTTTTTTGAACTCCAATTTGTTTGCTCAACAAAAGCTTTTTCTATTTCTGGATGAGCAATTTCTTGAACCTGGTAGGAAAGAAGCATACCATTAAGATCTAAAGCATGAGAACTCATTAAAAAACTATCTACAGGAATATCTTTTTGCAATGAACCAGAAGTTCCTATTCTAATAATATTTAATTTCGTAAAGTTTTGTTTTATTTTCCTTGTTTCTAAATCAATATTCACAATGGCATCTAATTCATTTAAAACAATATCTATATTGTCAGCACCAATCCCTGTAGAAACTACAGATAATCGCTTTCCTTTGTAGATGCCAGTTGTAGTTTTGAATTCTCTTTTTTGTGTTGTAAATTCAATTGAGTCAAAGTGTTGTGTTACTTTATCAACTCTATATTGATCACCAACAAAAATAATATCGCTAGCAATATTTTCTGGTCTTAAATTAAGGTGATAAATACTCCCATCAGGATTTAAGATTAATTCAGATTGTTTTAGCCCCATTTAAGATGTAATTTGTAGTAGCTTTTGCCTTTTATTGTGATATAAGAAACTGTATTTTTTTGAGCCACCAAGATAAGAAATATCATTTCTAATATGTCTGTAAAAATTGAGTTCATGTTCTAAAACTGCTTTTCCCTTTTTATTCAATTGAATAGGGTTAAACGAAGAAAATAATTTGCTTAATGTATTAATTTTAAACGCATATTGTAGAGCTCCAAAACCATAGACCTCTTGTTCTTTTAATAATTTAATAATGAGTTGCTTTTTGTTAATTGATAGATTATTATTTGCTGTTTTTAAAATTGTGTTTTCAACTTTATTGAGTCCATTTTCTATAGAAGGAAAACGTTGTAAATGCGACGTTAATGCTGAGGTTAAATATTTAAAAGAAGGCGCTTTATGATGTTTGTAAACTGTTTCTAAGCGCAAAGGAGTGTCTGAACAATACAGTTGCCAAATATAATCTACATATTCAAGATCATCTTGTTTTAATTCAGTTCTATTTTGAAAGAGATGAATAATTTGTTCTGGATTTAAAGTAGAAAAAAGTAATCTGTTTTTTGAATCTTTAGTTTTTCCACTGCTAACTATAGAAATATAATATCCTTTTCGATAGCGTTTTAACCAACTTAATACTGCAATCATATTAATTTGACAGGATAGATCGTAATCAAACCATAATACAATTTCATTTATAGCTTTTTTATTACAGAGATTTCTGTATTCTTTTAAAGTGTAATTTATAAATTTCTTTTTTGTAATACTGTATGAAGAATTTAAAAAGTTAAATCTATTTTTCCAAAAATTTTCACTTCCTACGTCAGGTGTTGTTTTGCCTTCGCAAAGCATTTCTCTCCATGTAATAAACTCGCCCGAAAAATTTAATTTTTTGAGATAATTTGTTGTGAGATCTCCATTGGTTATATGTAAAATTGAACCTCTCATGATATTGAAACGAAACTTAGTTTAAATTTATTTTTTGATGTTTAAATTTTAACGTTTATCCACCAACTCTTTTAACGGTAAATCCCTTTTTTTGAAGCATTACCATAATTTTATCTCTGAAATCTCCTTGAATAATAATTTTATTGTCTTTAAAACTTCCACCAACGCTTAATTTAGTTTTAATTTCTTTTGCAAGAATTTTAAAATCTGTATTAGCACCATTATAGCCTTCAATTATAGTTATTGGTTTTCCTTTTCTTTTTTCATATTTGCATATAATTGGTTCATCTTGTAACCATATATTAGATTTTTCTGCTACAATGTCTTTGCTTTCTTTATGTTCAGGAAACAAGTTCTTTAGTTGTTCTTTTAAATCCATATTATTTTTTAAGCCCTAATTCTCTTAAACGTTGATCTAGAAATTCTCCTGCTGTAATATCTTCAAAACCTTTTGGATTGTTTTTATCGATACAATCCTGCAAAACATCAAGCTTCATGTCAGATATTGGGTGCATAAAGAATGGTATTGAATACCGGGATGTTCCCCACATTTCTTTTGATGGATTTACTACTCTATGAATTGTAGATTTTAATTTATTGTTGCTGAGCCTTGATAGCATATCTCCTACATTAATCATGATTTCGTCGGGTTCAGCCATGGCATCTATCCAATCTCCATTATGATTTTGAACTTGCAAACCTTTTCCCTGTGCACCCATTAAAAGAGTTATTAGATTAATGTCTCCGTGTGCAGCAGCTCTCTCTGCACCTTTTGGTTCTGTTTTTATGGGCGGATAATGAATTGGGCGTAGAATGCTATTTCCGTTTTTAATGTATCCATCAAAATAGGTTTCTTCTAAACTTAAGTGTAATGCAAGAGAGCGTAAGACATATTTTGCTGTTTTCTCTAACATTTGATATGTTTTCTTACCAACTTCATTAAATCTGGGTAACTCTTCTACAGCAACATTGTTTGGATATTCTTTTGCATATTTAGAGTTGGCATCTACATATTGACCAAAATGCCAAAATTCTTTTAAATCTCCTTCCTTTTTACCTTTTGCAGATTCTTTACCGAAAGAAACATAGCCTCTTTGACCTCCAATACCAGGTATTTCATATTTTTCTTTTATGTCTATGGGTAAATCAAAAAAGTTTTTTATTTCAGAATATAGATCTTTGACTAATTTATCATCTAAAAAATGACCTTTTAAAGCAACAAATCCTATATTTTCATATGCGTAGCCGATTTCTGAAATAAATTTATTTTTTCTATTTTTATCATCAGATAAAAAATCAGCTAAATTTACGCTTGGTATTTTATTCATTATTTTAATTTTAACAATAAGAAAGATTAAAGTTACTAAAAAAAGAATAAATATTTTGTTTTTACTTTTTAATAAACGGAATTAAATAAGATACTGTATAGTTAAAACCAAATCCTGTGTTGCTTTCAAATATTCTGTTAAAACCAGGTGAATATAAAGATTTGAAATTTTCTGGATCTTTAACAGACATTAAAATTTTGTAAGATCCACTAATGCCAACAAATAAGTTTTTAAATGTTTCTACTTTTATTCCAACAATAAATTCTGACCAATGTGCATTTAATCCATTTGTAGTTTGTGGAGTTGTAATTGTGTTTGAAGGGAAATATTGACCATTAACATTAGGGGTATAACTATTAAGGGTCTGGTCAAACAAACTAAACCCATAACGATAACCTAATGTTATTTCATTATTCATATCCAACCAGTTTTCATAGGCGTTAAAGTTAAAACCTAACCTGGTATAACTTCCTTTCGAAGTTGAATTTGTATAATCTTCAGACGTAGTTTTTTCTTCGTACCCTAATTCTGCAGCAATAAAGAATCGTTTAGAAATCCGATAATCTCCAACAATTTCAAAACCACTATATGAATCACTAATTAAAGATAATATAGGTTTGCTAATATCTAATCCTAAGCGTAACCCATAAGAAGTTTTATATGAAGTAGTATCTTTTGGAATTTTCTTTTTTACTGTTTTCTGCTCTTGTGAAAACCCATTAATAAAAACAAAAAGCAGGCAAATGCTAGTGAAATATTTTAACATGTGCTGAATTTTGATTATCTATTACTGTTAATGAGTTCGGTGTAAAATCCTTAATCCAAGTACTTAAATTTGGTGCAAAGGTAACGTCGTTAAATACCATTCGAAACCCACAAGATCTTGAAACATATTCTTCTTTAGGAATGTATCTAATCGTGAATTTATTAACAATATTTCCAGTTGATAAATTATAAACTGTTTCTGTAGATAAATTATTTAAAGGTATGTAAATAGAATCTGTGCTCACGTTTTTAAAAATGGTATCCTTTCCCTCAGCCCAAACATAAAAATCGTCTACATTTTTAAGAGTTTCTCTATTAATATCATCATAAAAACGTAAAACTAAATTTGGCGTAACAGGGTTTATTACACAAAAATCGTCCTTTTCGCAAGCGGATATAATGAATGATACTAAAAAAATAAATAAAATATTTTTTTTCATGTTAATCTTCAACTTCAACAATTTTATTAATTGCTTCAGCCAATTCAAAATCTAATTCTGTAACACCTTGTGCATCATGAGTTTTTAACCTAATGTCTAAAGTATTATATACGTTTGTCCATTCAGGATGATGATTTAGAACTTCACACTCAAACGCAATCCTATTCATTGCAGACATACAATCTTTAAAATTATCGAATTCAAAATCTGTATGAAGTGCATCATCATAATATTCCCAATCGACAACATTTTTTAACCTTTTGTTAATTTCTGATTCTGTAAGTTTTCTCATAATGAAAAATATTTATTTGTTTTCTGTTACTAATATATAATGATTATGATTAATAACGTTTAAATTTAGATAAATTATAAGTCGTTTTAACACTTTTCAAATAAAACAACCGTTTCTATGTGAGATGTATGGGGAAATTGATCAACCAAACTGATTTTTTTAATTTGATAACCTGCTTCATACAATGACTCTGTATCTCTTGCCTGAGTGGCAGGATTACAAGAAACATATACCATTCTGTCTGCATTTAAATTTATGATTTTCTGTAATGTTTTAGGTGCAATTCCAGCTCTTGCAGGATCTAAAATAATCGTTTTGATTTTATTTTGATATTCTGGATGTGCAATTAAAAATTTACCAACATCTGCAGCATAAAACTTTAAACCATTAATATCATTTCTTTTGGCATTTTTTTTTGCATCTTCAATAGCTGAAGCCACAATATCTACACCAATAATTTTTGCATTTTCACTTTTAGATGCTACAATTTGTCCAATAGTTCCTGTTCCACAGAATAAGTCCATAACAATAGTATTGTCTACTTTAGATGTATCCTCTAAAACATACTCTACGACTTTATTATAAAGTTTTTCTGCACACTTTGGATTTGTTTGAAAAAAGCTTTTCATACTTATTTCAAAATTTAAACCTAATAACTCTTCTACAATTTTATCTTTGCCATAAACTAAATCTATGCTTCCAGAGGTTGCAATTGTTCTATCTCCAGTTTCGTCATTAACAGTATGTAATAAACCTGCTAAACGATTCCCTAATATTCCTTTTAAAAACTCTGAAAATTTGTTTAAATCAAACTTCTCTAAACCATCAGAAGTAGTTACTAAATTACATAATAATTCGTCTGTTTTAAATGATTTTCTAACTACAAAATAACGAAAAAAACCTTCTTTTTTAGGCCCATGCCATGGATCTAAACCTGTTTCAATACAATAATGTCTAATATTTTTTAGATTATCTTCTAGCTGTTTATCAAACAAACCAGAATCTTTTTCTAAGTTATCACCCATCCACCAAACGCCTCGTCTTTTAAAGCCTAAAGTAAATTCATCTTTATCAGTTTTATTTACTCTATCATACCCAATTGCAGAAAAACCATATTCCATTTTATTTCTATAATGAAATACATTAGGTGATTTTACAAATTCGTCGAATAGATCTTCGATGTTTTCTACTTTACCTATTCTTTTAAATAATGAAAGCGTACTTTCTTTTTTGTATTTATGTTGTAAATCTATTGGAAGTTGAATATAAGGTGCTCCAGGAATATCTTGAAACGGAACTAGAACTTCATCTATAGAAGCTTCTAAGACGTCTATTAATTTAGCTTCTGCGTAGTTTTTACTCGATTTATTAATTTGTACTTTTACCAATTGTCCTGGCAATGTATTTGGAACAAAAACGACAAAACTTCCTTCCTCAGATTTAATTCTTGCAATGCCTTTTCCTCCAAAAGCATAATCTTCAATGTTTAATTCTAAAATTTGATTCTTCTTTACAAACTTATTTCGTTCTCTGCGTGGCATTATTATTAATTTGTTGCAAAATTAAAAAATTTGATGTCTTAAACTTATTAAATCAGTAATAATAATTGAGGTTTTTAAAAATTTGATATATAGTTTTGTTATTTTATGAATTCGATAACTAATTGTTGGTGTAAATAATTTTAATTCATGTGAACGTATACATTACTCGAATTAACGGTCATGATTTAAAAGTAGTTATGACTGAACAATTTGCTACAGTTTTTTAAATAGTTTGTTAAATAGTCAATACAAAATAGTTACACCTTCTTGAAAAGAATTTAAAAACTAAAAATAAAACAGCAATTGTTTTAAGTATGACCGTTTTAGTTAACATTTAAATAATTTTCATTTCAAGTTATTATTTTATTACTTTTGTGAAACTTCGGGGATGATTTCTTTCCCACGCTGAATTTTCGAAACTTCGAAAGGATAAAGGTAGAACAGGAATGTTTTTATAATGTAAACATTTAAAATAATTAAAATGGCTGTTTTAGACAAATTAACATCGCAGGAAGCGATAGAATTAGAGAATAAATATGGTGCACATAATTACCATCCACTACCAGTAGTTTTAAATAGGGGAGAAGGTGTTCATGTTTGGGATGTTGAAGGAAAAAAATATTATGATTTTTTATCAGCATATTCTGC
>Ga0115008_10001334_pt1 | contig 19789 bp, 20 predicted proteins | sample FraStrMetagenome_FD_87164 | JGI IMG/M metagenome (GOLD analysis project Ga0115008, IMG submission 87164) | Marine eukaryotic phytoplankton communities from Arctic Ocean - Fram Strait ARC3M Metagenome | ecosystem: Environmental > Aquatic > Marine > Oceanic | place: Fram Strait | collected...
CATCTCTTTCTGCAACAAAGAGTCTGTCATCTCCTGCATGCTTTACGTTTACAGGGTTTGATAAGCCAGTTGCAAAAGATTCTAATGAGATGTTTTGTGAAAACGTTAATGACACAAAACAATAGGCTATTAGAAATATTAGTTTTTTCATTTTTCTAAAGATATAAGGGCGTTTTTTTTGCAAAATACGAAAAATAAAATAGGCGATTGTTCTATCGGTTATGTTGCTGATGGCGTCAAAAGTTGTTGAGAATTAATAGTTGTCGAATCGTCTAAAAGCTTAAATACCAACTCAAAACCATCACTTTCGCCATAATATGGATTAGGAACCCGTTTATCTTTAATAGTGTCATTAACTTCTAAAATGAGTTTTACTTTTGCTATATCACTAGTGTTTCTAGCAAGTTTAACGACGTTCTCAAAATTAGATTGATCTATAACATAGATAAAATCAAAGGTGTCGAAATCTACAACTTTAAATTGTCGTCCACGCTGATTTGAAATGTCTATTCCGTAAGTTTTTGCTACTGCTATTGAGCGTTGGTCAGGTAAGTCACCAACATGATAACTTGCTGTACCTGCTGAGTCGACATAAAATTTATCACTTGGAAGTTTAGATTTTAATATACCATGCGCGCTAATGGAGAGCGACAAATATTGCCTAGGCACACCATTAAAATACTTGTCATTTCTATGAATTTATAGAGATAATTTTTTTGAAAGATCTTCTACGTATTTTCTAAATTGTTTATCGGTAGATGATAAGTTGTCTACAGTTTTACATGCATGAAGTACAGTTGCGTGATCACGTTTTCCAATTTGAGAACCTATACTAGCTAAAGAAGCTTTGGTATATTTTTTAGCAAAAAACATTGCTAATTGTCTCGCTTGAACAATGTGACGTTTTCTTGTTTTTGACTGTAAAGTACTGACGTCCATTTGGAAGTAATCAGATACTACCTTTTGAATATAATCGATAGATACTTCTCGTTTTGTGTTCTTAACGAATTTTTCTACAATTTCTTTTGCAAGGTTTATTGTGATTTCTTTTTTGTTGAAAGAGGATTGAGCAATTAAAGATATGATTGCACCTTCTAATTCCCTAACGTTAGTTTTGATGTGTTTTGCAACATACTCAATGATATCATCCTCCATTTCTACACCATCACGATATAGTTTGTTTTTAAGGATTGATACTCTTGTTTCAAAATCAGGAGTTTGCAATTCTGCCGAAAGTCCCCATTTAAAACGAGATAATAAACGTTGCTCAATATCTTGCATGTCAACAGGCGCCTTATCACTTGTTAAAATGACTTGCTTTCCATTTTGATGTAAGTGATTAAATATATGGAAGAATACATCTTGAGTTCCGGACTTTCCAGATAAAAACTGGACATCATCAATAATCAAAACATCAATGATTTGGTAAAAATGTATAAAATCGTTTCTATTATTCTTTTTTACAGAATCAATATATTGTTGTGTAAACTTTTCCGCAGAAATATATAAAACCGTTTTTTCAGGATATTTATCTTTAATATCAACACCAATAGCATGCGCTAAATGTGTTTTTCCTAGACCAACTCCTCCAAAAATTAAAAATGGATTAAATGATGTGCCTCCTGGTTTGTTAGCAACTGCTAAACCAGCATTTCTTGCCAAACGGTTAGAGTCACCTTCGAGGAAATTTTCAAAACTATAATTAGGATTAAGTTGAGATTCAATTTTTACATTTCTAATTCCAGGAATTATAAACGGATTTTTAAGTTGCGGGTTTTTATTGTTTAATGGCACATCTACGTCTTGAGATTTTAAAGCGCCACGATTAGAACTAGGAATTTTTTCTGTAAATGGTTGTTTGTTACCATAGGTGTTTTCCATTTTGATAACATAAACCAATTTTGCAGTTTCACCTAGTTGTTTTGTAAGTGCAACCTTTAATATTTTGACATAGTGTTCTTCTAACCACTCGTAGAAAAATTTACTAGGAACTTGAATGCTTAATGCGTTATCTGTAAGCTTAACTGCCAATATAGGTTCAAACCAAGTTTTATAGGCTTGTGGTTGAATATTATCTTTTATAAATGAAAGACAGTTATCCCAAACCGATTGCGCAGTTACATCCATTCTCTAGGTTAGTTTTTGTGTTGATAATTAGTTAGCAAAAAAAAGAGAAAGCCGAGTTTCTCTTCAATCATTCTAGATGACAAATATGTGAACAAATTTCTTAATAAAAAAATCAAAAGGTATTGATTTATAAGAAATTTTTCCTCATGTTTAATTCGTTTCGAAATTACAAAAAAAATATCAAAATTTATGAGTAATCTTACTAAAACAATTGAAATAGAATTTAGAGTTAGATATGGTGAAACAGATCAAATGGGGGTTGTCTATCATGGTAATTATGCTCAGTATTTTGAAATGGGAAGAACAGGTTGGTTAAGGGAAATGGGGTTTTCCTACAGAGCAATGGAAGAGAGTGGTGTCATGTTACCTGTGATTTCGTTAAGCATAAATTACAAAAAGCCAGCACGTTATGACGACCTCGTTAAAGTAAAAACTACACTTGTGAAATTGCCATCTGTTACAATTGAATTTAATTATGAAATTGTAAATGAAAAGGATGAAATTTTAACGACGGGAAATTCTGTTTTGGTCTTTATTGATACTTTGAAGAATAGGCCTACAAAATGTCCAGATTATATTTTAGATAAACTGCGAATTTAATCGTTTAAATCCTTGATGTCAATTTCGTAAAGTGTGTTGAAAATCACAAAAATTGAAGAAGCATCTTTTAATCTTACAGAAATTATAAGTTCGCAACTTAATTCTAGAGTCTGATTTATTACTTTTAAATTTTTCTCTTTGACGATTCGCATCACTTTATTCATGTTTTTATAGTCAAAAGTGATGCTGTATTCAATATTTACGGTTCTAGTAATAATCTTAGACGCTTCTAAAGCTATTTGTGCCCCAGTTCTGTATGCATTAATTAAGCCACCAACACCTAGTTTTGTACCTCCAAAATAGCGAACAACGACAATAAGTATGTCGGTTAATTCAAAAGATTGTATTTGACCGTAAATTGGCATTCCAGCACTATTATTTGGTTCTCCATCATCATTTGCTCTAAAAACGTGATCTTGTTCTTGCTTTCCAAATTGGTACGCATAGCACCAATGTCTCGCTTGATGGTGTTGCTTTTTGAGATCTTCGAGGTGTTGTTTTACCTCATCTTCCGAAGTAACAGGAAACGCATAACCAAAAAATTTACTGTTTCTATCCTTAAATAAAACTTCGGGTGAAGGCTTTGTGATTGTTTTATAGGTATCTTTTGTTTCCATTTAAGCTAAAGTAACTATTACAATAGATATTATGGCTAACAAAATGCCTACCCAATTAATTTTGGAGATTTTTTCTTTAAAAAACAATAGCCCTAAAAGTGTTGAAATCATAACGATTGCAACATTGTTTATTGTAAATAAAGTAGAACTTTCTAAACTCTCATGATGTAGTGCCTTTAATAAATAATAGATTGAAAAATAATTAGTAATCCCTAAAGATGCACCTCCAATAATTGTTTTCAGCGGAACTATAAAAGGCTTCTGAATAGCTCTGAAAATCAAAATACTTGAGCCAATCACAAAAGCAAAAGCAAAAATAGTTGCAGAAAAAATAGGAATACTATTATCTGGCAAGTACGTCGTCTCAATATATTTTATGGACGTGTCAATAACTCCAGATCCAAAAAATAATAGAATAGGAAGCCATAATCCTTTTGCTGGATTATCTAGTGTTTTAGACTTTACAGAACTCAAATACACCGATACTAATGCCAGTACAATACCAATAATTTTTTGAGCGCCTATGCTTTCATGATACACATAAATTCCAAAAATCACAGGTATAATAACACTCATCTTAGAAGCTACTGATGCTACCGAAAGTCCTTTACGCTGAGCAGTCAATGCCATGACGTTAAAAATGGCAATGAATAAAAAGCCTAAACCAACAGCGCCATAAATCCATTTTGAAGCTATGATATCGTTAACATCAATAGGTTTATCATACATAAATATCCCAAAAAAACATGCGGTGAAGTAATTGACTACAATAGCTTGGAGCGTGTTGATTCGATATTTATCAAATAGTTTAAAAATGATAAATATAAGCGTGGATGCAATTATACTGAGAAGTAGATAAATCAAAACAAGTCTTTATTAATAGTAAATAAGTCTACAATGTCTTGTGTGTTTTCGTCAATATTCCAAACGTGGATACCTAAAGAAGCAGCAGTATAAGTATTGTCTTTAGTGTCGTCAACAAAGAAACACTCTTCAGGTTTTAAATTGTTTTCTTTGAGTACAAATTCATAAATATCTGTATTTGGTTTTCTTAAATTAATCTCATGAGATAAGTAGAACACATCAAAACATGATTTAAATTCTTCGTAAAATGATACATTTTCTTCGATCCAGCTTATATGCATGTCGTTGGTGTTGCTCAATAAAATGAGTTTGTAGGTCTTGTCTTTGGTTAGTTGTTTTAAGAAGTCTAATCGATGCTCAGGGAAATCTTTAAGGATATTGTTCCATGCATCAATAATCTCTTTTTCTGATAAGTCGGGGAAATTATCGGTATAAAACTCAAGAAATTCTTCCGTAGAAATTAATCCTTGTTCGTATAAGGTGTTAATCGCGACCAAGTCTTCATGCAGCTCGTCTAATTCAAATAATTCTAGTGCTTTTTTCATAGCGCCTTGCTTATCTAAATTAATGAATACATCTCCAAAATCGAATATTAATGTTTTAATTGTTGACATATATATGTAGGGTGTCTTCTGTTATTTTTTCTTCGGAAATAGGCTTGCCTTTGAGTTTAGGCGCTTTAATTCCTTCTTTAAAAGTTGTAATTCCTGTAAATATTCTAGCTTCATCCCAGAGGTTTTCATTAATAAAGGTTTGAAGCGTTTTCGATCCACCTTCTATAATTACTGAGTTGATATCGTTTTGAAATAACACATTGCAAATTTGTTCTGCAATTTTACTCTTTTTAGACCAATTAATATGAGAATATATGCCATTTCCAAATTTTGAATTAGGAGGATAGACTGTCCATCCTGCGTCTGTTTGGAATGGTTTTTCTAAGATGTCATTATCGTCAAATAGAATGATTGTCTCTAGATCAAGGTTGAAAACTGCATGGTCACTTGAAAGTTTGAGTTCTTTATCAATGACTACTTTGGTTGGGTCATAACCAGTCCAATCTCTAACCGTTAAACTTGGGTTGTCTTCCAAAACCGTATTTGTCCCAACTAAAATTGCTTGTTCTTCTGCTCGCCATTTATGAACCAATTGTCTGGAGAATGTATTTGTAATCCAAACAGGTTTCTTTTCGTCCTTGTTTAAAGGTGCAATAAAACCATCTGCAGTCTGTGCCCATTTTAGTATAATATAAGGACGCTTTTTATTGTGAAATGTAAAAAATCGTTTGTGGTGTTGTTTGCATTCCGTATCTAAAACTCCTACAGTAACACGACATCCAGCAGCTTTCAGTTTAGCGATTCCTTTCCCTGCAACTTGTTCGTTATCATCCACACAGCCAATGACCACACTAGCAATTTTGTGCTTTATAATCAAATCACTGCAAGGAGGTGTTTTTCCGAAGTGAGAACAAGGTTCTAAGGTCACATACAATGTTGCGTCTTTGAGTAATTCTTTATTTTCGACAGAATTAATAGCATTTACTTCCGCATGATGACCACCATAAGTACTAGTGTAACCTTCTCCAATAATTTTGTTGTTATGCACAATAACGCTCCCAACCATTGGATTTGGTGCAGTTGTGCCTAAACCATTTTTGGCGATTTCAATACAGCGTTGTATGTAGGTTTCGTGAATTTTCAATAGTCTAGTTTAACCATTTCAGTTTCATCAACAGGATATACGTACGAGAATCCAAATTTTTTGTAAACAATATCGCCTTTATATTGAACCTTAATTTGTTTGTTAATCAAACTGTTTAATAAGGAGCCTATAGCATTAGTACCTTTTATTTTTAAAATACTATCTGTACTAATATTAACTTTTAGTGGCACTGTGAATTCTTTTCTAGCAGGCACATCAAAATTATCTGATGATAATTGAGCTAACTTTATATCATTGATGTATATAGAAATATTATCACTCTTTATTTCGCCTCCAACATCATTTTGGTTTTCAAAAATGGCATCGGCTTTTAAAGATATCATTTTAGAATTAGAATCTACGACTTCAATATTCTCAATACCTTTAAAAAGAGGTGGCTCTTTTACAGAACAACTATAAATTGAAAAACAAAGTGTTAATAATAAAATAAGGTTTCGCATGTTCTTAAAATAGATTTATCTGTATCTTCACTGCACAAAAATACTATAATAAAGTGAGTGAAGATCATATCATTATTAGAGAAATACAACCTGAAGACAATCCTCAAATTGAAGCAGTGATTAAGGGGTGTTTTCCAGAGTTTAATATTCCGTTAAAAGGCACAGCATATGAAGATTCTGAGACACCTGTGATGTATGAATCTTATCAAGGTGATCAAGAAGTGTATTTCGTTGTTTCCGCAGGAGATGAGGTTCTAGGAGGAGGAGGGATTAAACCACTTAAGGATTTTGAAGGTAATGTTTGTGAGTTTCAAAAAATGTATTTTTCTCCAATAGTAAGAGGTAGAGGTTTCGGTAAAAAAATATTTGAGACCTGCTTGCAAGCAGCCAAAGACTTTGGTTACGAGACGTGTTATTTAGAGTCGGCTTCGCAACTTAAAGCTGCAATTCATATTTACGAAGAATTTGGATTTGAACATAGAATTGAACCTTTAGGGAATACAGGACACTATTCTTGTGGTATATGGATGACTAAGTCGTTATGATATTAAAAGATATTCTTTCAATTTATCATAAGGAATTAGATGATCTCTTCGGAAATGAAGAAGTCGACTCATTTTTCAACATATTAATTGAATATTATCTCGACTTAAAACGTATTCATTTGGTTTTAGAGCCTCAATATGTCATTACTAAAGAGGAGGAGCAACCGCTTTTTGGGGCATTGGCGCAATTGAAATTGCAAAAACCTTTACAGTATATTATTGGAGAAACAGAATTCTACGGATTGCCATTTAAAGTTAATGAGCACACCTTAATTCCTCGTCCAGAAACTGAAGAATTGGTAGAATGGATAATTTCAAATCAATCAGAGGTTCAAACTGAGCTCAGTCAAAGTGCAAGCGAAGAATCCGACTATAAAATACTAGACATAGGTACAGGATCAGGATGCATCTCAATTTCACTGGCAAAACATATTGAAACTGCTAAAGTTTACGCTTTAGATGTTTCCGAAGACGCCTTAAAAATTGCTAAACTAAACGCAGAGCTTAATAAAGTTAATATTAAGTTTTTGGAACAAAATATATTGACAGCTTGTCATTCCGCACTTGATGTAGAATCTAAATTTGATGTTATAGTTTCTAACCCACCTTACGTTCGCAACCTGGAAAAAGCAGAAATACAATCTAATGTTCTCGATAACGAACCGCATTTGGCCTTGTTTGTTGATGATGACAATCCATTACAATTTTATAAGACTATTTGTGAATTTTCTCAAATCAATCTGAAGAATAATGGAGTTTTGTTTTTTGAAATCAACGAATATCTAGGAAAGGAGATGATTGCGTTATTGGAAGGTTTTGGTTTTAAGGATGTTGAACTTAAAAAGGATGTTTTTGGAAAGGATCGGATGATAAAGGCTATCAACTAATTAGTATGTTTTATTGCAATATTCTGTCGATTAAATCTCTCTCAATTTTTTCATTATTTAATTTTGAATAATAAAATGATTGAACAAATGAATTGTTCATTACTAATATCAAGATTTTATTTTGGTACGAATAGATTATATGTTCATCTACTATGGTATAACTAGACCCAAACTCATGCTCTAATTCTGATTGTGAAAATCCTATAAGACTTGTATGTCCCAAGTTGTTGTCGTTGTTTACTATTCTAAGTTCAATTAGGATCTCCGTTTCGTCATCAAATTTATGTTTGTTTTCTCCAAACTTAAATACAATGACTTCATTAACTCCTTTAGACCTATCGTTGTCAGTTATATAATTATAACTATATAAAATAGAGTCATTAATTTTTGGGTGATAATAATATTCCTTTCCGTTGGTAACTGTTGTAGTAACGTATCCATTATTCTTTTTCTTGAATTCTACTAAATCAATTGGGTTTGAGAAAAATTTCATTAATTTAGGATTTATTTGAATATCAAGTATTGAATCACTTTTTATTTCAGAGATCCCGTAAGGATTCTCATCATAATTATTTTGAATATCATTAAGTAAATAAAATCCAAATCCAATAGAGAATAATACGAAAAACGCAAAAACAAAAATTAATATATCTTTAGTTTTTATCATATTCTATTAAATCATTCAAAGTCTTAATCTTCAAATTATTCAGACTTTTATTTTTAGTTTCAAATTCAATTTCAACTTCGGTATTAGGCATCAAATCAAAATAGTTGTCACTAAAATGACCCTTTATTTTTGTGTATAGAAATACGTTTTTCTGTAATGTCGTGCTTTTTAAAGTGATTTTAAATCCAGTGTCAGTTTTAGATATGAATTGCTCAATTTGAGCTTTTTTGAGCTTTAAATCTTTCGGTTTTGCTAAGTAAAAATAGGAGATTTGATTGCTGAATTTTGAGATAGCCACAACCTCTTCTTTATTTATGTTAATCGTGTTTAAATCTAATTCATTCACTACTTTGTTTTCTGTTCCTGCATAAATAGATTCAGTTTTACTCCAAACTGATTGTCCGTTAAAATCAATAATATCAATTTGTAAAGCACTTCCAATACCTTCAAGGTTATCATTAACAATGTGTGTTTTTAAGATGTTATTTTCTACTTCCGAAGAAATTAAAACATTCTCAAAACTTTTTTTAGCCTTGTAATGCAGGGCTTTCCAATTTCCGAAGTAATCAATACTCGACCAAGAAACCGCAGGCCAACAATCATTAAGTTGCCAATAGAGTGTTCCCATATTATAAGGTTTGGCACGACGATGTGCTTCAATACCTTTTGTGATCCCATAGGCTTGTAATAACTGACTCACATAGACATAATCCTCTGCGTTTGTTGGTACAGGAAAGTCACGTTGCATATACTCGTCAATGAGTTGAAATCCGCGAACATGTTTTTGGTGATTTTTAAATCCTTTTGAAGCAATTTCAATAGAGTCACTCTGGTTTATGTATCTAATTGCTTCATAACTTGGAAATGACTGAAACCCAAACTCACTCATAAATCGTGGGACATTATCTTCTAGATGTTCAAAAGGGTAGGCGTCATGCCAAATCCACCAATCGTGGGCATCGCCTTCGGTTTTATATTTAGGGTTGCCACGACCGTATTTTGGTGAAGATTCCCAATAGGGAACATTTGAAGTAACACCCACAGAAACATCTAGTAGTTTTTGAAATACTTTTTTGTAATTATTCCATATTTCTGTTTTTTCTGACTCACTGCGACCATCTTGCCAGCCCCAATTATGCCAGCCTTCAGAGTTTTCATTATTTCCACACCACAATGCAATTGATGCGTGGTTACGGAGTCTAATTATGTTGTCTTGAACTTCTTGTTCTGCATTTTTAATAAAATCTTTATCACCTGGATACATTGCACAAGCAAACATGAAATCTTGCCAAATTAGAATACCTTTTTCATCACATAAATCATAGAAAATATCATTCTCATAAATACCGCCTCCCCAAACTCTAAGCATATTCATGTTAGCATCAACAACATCATCTAATAGGTTTTCATAATGCGAATCTGTGACTTGATTTTGCAGACTATTTTGAGGGATGTAATTTGCGCCTTTCATATAAACAGGCACATTATTGACTTTAAAATAGAAGGATTCGCCAATACTGTCTTTTTCTGTAACGAGTTCAATGTTCCTTAATCCTTTTCTTATTTTAATACTATCTAGAATTTTGTCTTCGTGACGCACCACAACTTTAAAATCATATAAGTTGGGGTCACCAAGGTTATGTGGCCACCACAATTTTGGATTGTTAATGGTTATCCTAAAATCTGGTGATTCGTCAAAAGCTACTTGATTAAGCGTTTTTTTGCGCTCATTGTTAACATAAACATCATTATTTAAGTTACCTATGTGATTACCTTTGGATGTAATTATAATTGACAAATCAGCTTTTTTATCATCTAAATTATAAGGTTTAATATAGAGATCTTGTAAGGAGAAATCATTCCAAGTATTTAAAGTTATTGGTCGCCAAATCCCACTAGTGTTAAGTTTTGGTCCCCAATCCCAACCATATTGAAATTGTGCTTTTCGAGTGAAAATGCGATTACCTTCAGGGAGTTGGTAAGCTAATTTCGCTTTTTCTTTTTCTTCGGAAACTGATGTGCGTTCAAAAACAATGCGCAATTCGTTTTGAGGTTTAAGAATAGATTTGATGTCCACTTTAAACTCTCGGAAAGCATTGTTACTCTCCAAAATCAAACTATCATTTAAAAATACTGAAGCATAGGTGTCTAAGCCTCCAAAATTAAGTTCAATATGCTTTTTTTTAAGTGTTTCTTTATCTGCTTTAAATTGAGTTTTATATTCCCAATCCGTTTGAGAAATCCATTGTAAGCTATCTTCATTGGCTCCTATAAAAGGATGTTCAATTAATTTATGATCTAATAAGTCGGAATGAATATTTCCAGGAACCATTGCAGATTGCCAAACAGAATCGGTTACTGCTTTAAACTGCCAATTCTCATGTAATTCAATGGTAACAGGGACATCATGTTTTTGCTGACAGCTCATCAACAACAATAAAGAAATAATGATAATAGAGTACTTATTCATGGATGGCTTTTAAAATGGCTTGAATTTTATTAATGCTTGATACTGTTTGAGGTGTATTTCCAAAATAATCTGAACGTTCTTTGTTTACAATTTTGGATGCAGAGGCATGAATTTCTAAAAAACCAGCATTTTTAAATGTTTTAGCATTTTCAGAATTAATACCACTTCCAACTATAATTATGATTCTGTTTTGAGCTTGTTCTTTTAAAGCTTTCAAAATTTCTAGTCCATCTATGGCTTTAGGCTGTTGTCCTGATGTTAGTATTCTATCAACTCCTAAATTAATTAATTGTTCTAAAGCATGTTTAGGATTTGTTGCCACATCAAATGCACGATGAAACGTGAATGGTAAGGGTTTTGATAAATCAATAAGTTCTTGTGTTCTTTCAATGTCAATCGTGTTATCATCATTTAAAACACCTGAAACAATTCCATGACAGCCTAGATCTTTACAAATTTGAATGTCTTTTTTTATAATTTCAAACTCTCCTTGAGAATAATTGAAGTTCCCGCTTCGTGGTCTTATGAGAACAAAGGTTTCGATATCTAATTCGTTGATGACTTGTTGTATTAATCCATAACTTGGAGTGATTCCTCCAATAGATAATTCACTACAGAGTTCTATGCGTTTTACTCCAGCAGTTTGAGCGATTTTTGCAGATTGGTATGAGTTGGCGCAGATTTCTAATGTCATATGTATCGTTATTCCTGCGAAGGCAGGAATCTAATTGGTTTTCAATTTAGTGGATTCTTGCTTTCGCAGGAATGATAAATTAGTTAATTATTATTTCATCAATAAACGTCCAAGCTTTTTGCCCTGCACCTTGTTTGCCCTCTAGAATGGTTCCGTAGTTCTCAACTTTCAATGTAATGAAACGAGTTTTTAAATCTTTCATTAAACCATTATTCTTAATGAAACTTGCTTTTATTAAAATATCATCGCTTTCACCAAAATTAATCTTTGAACTACTGCCATCATCAAAATAGGATCTAATATTTTTAGGCGTATAAATCCACTGCCCTTGTCCATTATAAAAACGAGTCTCAATAGAATTAATCTCCATTTCCTCACCCAAATCAATTACAATCTCAATATCTTCTCCCCAAAACCCTAACCATTCTTTATCTCCATAACGAGAATCACTACCAGAGATTCCATTGATCAAACCTTCTGATCCACTTCCTGAATACGATTTATGAGGAGTTTTATCTATAGTAATTGTTCTGCCAACAGCTTTATGGTAATTTATCGTTTCAGAAAAAACAGAACCCAAACGTTTTTCGGTATCAAAAACCGCAGCTTTAATGTTCGTGCTTTTTGCAATTGGGATAGGTTTGTCATAAATATTTGAAAATAGATTTACAGGACTATCATCTATGGTATAGTAAATCGTTTGGTCTAAAGTCGTAACTAATTTATAATAGTTTTTGTTCTCTTCGGAAACGAGCTCACCTTCAATCTCATATAAATGATTAGCATAATTGATATTTAAAACATCAAGTCGTTTATTAAAATGCTCCACACGTTTTACAAAACCGTTATAATCTTTAGTTTCGTTTTTAGACCAAACGACTTCACTCATAGCTAGTATTCTCGGGAAAGCCATATACTCAACTTGATCTTTAGTTGGTATGTATTCTGTCCAAATGTTACCTTGAGCACCTAAAATATATTTTGCTTCCTCTACAGATAATTCTAAAGGTATAGGGTTAAAACCATATACTTTCTCTAAGGGTAAAAATCCACCAATAGCAGTTGGTTCATCAGGATTTGTAGATTGGTAATAATCAAAATAGCAATGTGATGTTGGTGTCATTACCACATTATGTTTTTGTTTTGCAGCTTCCACGGCACCTTTAGTTCCTCGCCATGACATCACTGTCGCGTTTGGAGCGAGACCACCTTCTAAGATTTCATCCCAACCAATTATTTGTTTGCCTTTGGTGTTGAGGTACTTTTCTATACGAGTGATAAAATAGTTTTGAAGTTCGTGTTCATCCTTTAAGCCTTCAATTTTAATTCGATTTTGACATTGAGCACAGGTTTTCCAATTTGTTTTTGGTGCTTCGTCTCCACCAATATGAATGTACTCACTAGGAAACAGTTCAACAACTTTATCAAGTACATCTTCAAGAAAATCAAAAGTTTCGTCTTTTGAACAATAAATATGCTCAAAAACTCCCCATTTTGTAACAACATCAACTTGTTCTCCTGTGCATCCTAAATTTGGATACGCACTAATAGCTGCTTGAGCGTGACCAGGCATTTCAATTTCTGGAATTACGGTGACATGTCTAGATTGCGCATAAGTCACAATATCTTTGACGTCTTCTTGTGTGTAAAAACCGCCATATTGTTTTCCATCAAATTGATGTGGTTGATCACTGTAATGACCAATTAAAGTTTCATCTCGATAAGCAGCAACTTCTTGTAGTTTTGGATATTTTTTAATTTCGATTCGCCAACCTTGATCGTCGGTTAAATGCCAATGAAACGTGTTCATCTTTAGCATTGCTAATGCATCAATATATTGTTTTATGAAATCTACAGAGAATTTATGTCGAGCAACATCTAGATGCATTCCGCGATATTGAAATTGTGGCGCATCAGTAATCGTCATACTTTGAATACTTATTTTTTCTTCGGAAAATGTACCGTTTTCAAACTCTGGAGGTAATAATTGACGTAAGGTTTGTACTGCATAAAAAGCACCTTGATCTGTTTTTGCACTGATTATTATCTTATAAGGTTGAATGTCTAGTGCGTAGCCTTCAGGGTTTTCAATGCTCTCGTCTAGTTTGAATTGGATGTCGTTATTATCTAATAATGTTAGGCTAGTGTTTTGATTTAGATATTTCCGAAGAAAATCTCCAGAAACTTTAAATGTGTTGTTGTAAGAGATTCCGGTAGAACTGTCAAATAAGAAATAGCCTTTGTTTATGATTAGACTATTGGGAGCAGGAATAATTTGCGGAATTTCAGGTATATACTCTTTAGTTTCACAACTTGATAAAAAGCTGATAAAAACTAAGAGGACTGGGATTTTTTTGAATGACATTTTAGTATATTGGATGCTTTAAAGATAACTTTTTTTTACTACGATTTTAATGAGCATTCAACAAAAAATAGACCAACTTCGTAATGAACTTCGTGAGCATAATTATAACTACTACATTCTAGATAATGCAACGATTAGTGATTATGATTTTGATATTAAATTAAAAGAACTTCAAGGGTTAGAGGAGGCGCATCCAGAATTTTACGATGCGAATTCACCAACCTTAAGAGTAGGCGGTGAGGTTACCAAAAACTTCAATACGGTTGTGCATGAGCATCGTATGTACTCCCTAGATAATTCGTATTCAAAAGAAGATCTATTGGATTGGGAAAAACGAATTAAGAAATTAGTTGATGGTGATATTAATTATACTTGCGAATTAAAGTATGATGGAGCCTCTATTAGTTTAACCTATGAAAACGGAAGTTTATTAAAAGCAGTAACACGAGGCGATGGGACGCAAGGTGATGAGGTGACTGCGAATATCAAAACAATAAAATCTGTGCCTTTGAAGTTGAAAGGTGATTTTCCTGGGAAATTTGACATTAGAGGAGAAATCGTATTGCCATTTGATGGTTTTATTAAAATGAATGAAGAGCGACTCGAGGCAGGAGAGGAGCCATACCGAAATCCGAGAAATACAGCATCAGGAAGTTTGAAACTTCAAGATAGTGCTGAAGTAGCACGACGACCATTAGAGTGTTTACTGTATAATATTACAGGAACTGATTTAGGATTTGATTCTCAATTTCAAAGCTTAGAAAAAGCAAGGCAAATGGGGTTTAAGGTCCCAGATGCTGCAAAATTAGCCACTTCTGTTGATGAAGTTCTTGAGTTTGTGGACTATTGGGATGTGCATCGTCATGATTTGCCATATGAAACAGATGGTGTTGTGATAAAAGTTAATAATCTCCAGCAGCAAGAGGAGTTAGGTTTTACGTCAAAGGCACCACGTTGGGCAATGGCTTATAAGTTTAAAGCTGAGCAAGTGTCTACGCGATTAAATGAAATTACGTATCAAGTTGGACGAACAGGAGCTATTACACCTGTTGCTAATTTAGAACCTGTAGAATTAGCAGGAACAACTGTGAAACGTGCGTCTTTGCACAATGCAGATCAAATTGAAAAACTAGATATTAGAGAAGGTGATGAGGTTTTTGTGGAAAAAGGAGGAGAGATTATCCCAAAGATTATTGCTGTTGATTTAATTAAACGTCCAGTAAATTCTCAACCAACTCAGTATATTACTCATTGTCCAGAGTGTGAAACTGAATTATTGAGAACAGAAGGAGATGCGAAACATTATTGTCCTAATTATAATGGATGTAACGTTCAGATTATTGGACGGATTCAACATTATATTTCTCGAAAAGCAATGGATATCGAAGGCTTAGGGGGAGAAACCGTTGCACTTTTGGTTAATGAAGGTTTGATTTCTAACTATAGTGATTTATATACATTAACTAAAGAAGAGGTGTTGCCATTAGAACGTATGGCAGAAAAAAGTGCTGAGAATTTGATTTCTGGTGTTGAGGGGTCTAAGCAAATTCCTTTTGAGCGGGTCTTGTTTGCTATTGGGATTCGGTTTGTTGGAGAAACTGTAGCTAAGAAACTGGCAAAACATTTTAAAAGCATTGATGCTATTGCAAGTGCCTCTAAAGAAGAATTGATCTCTGTTGATGAAATAGGTAATCGTATTGCAGAGAGTGTTGTGGAGTTCTTTTCTTCCGAAGATAATAGAATTATTATTGAGAAATTGAGAGCTCACGGATTACAACTTGCAATTTCTGCTGAAAAGTTAGCAAACCAAACCGATAAACTAAAAGGCCTGTCTATAGTTGTGTCTGGTGTTTTTGAAACTGTCTCCAGAACTGAGCTCAAAAAACTGATTGAAGATAATGGTGGAAAAGTCTCATCTTCAATCTCTTCTAAGACTAATTATTTGGTAGCAGGTGATAAAATGGGGCCTAGTAAGTTTGCCAAGGCGGAAACACTAGGAGTAACTATAATTAACGAAAATGATTTGTTGTTAAAATTGAAATAAAAATCCTACATTTTAATTTATTTTATCGATTAAACGCATTTTATTACGTTTATGTGTATTATTTCTATATATTTGTTTCGTTATGAAAGAATAAATTATGGATTTAAGTAAAATTTTAAGAATTATACTCATTATATTGAGTGTACTTTTTCTAGGCCTCCAATCAATGGGACGAGAGGTTGATGCTTTTGGTGTCAAAGCCTTAGGAATGTCTCTTTTAGTCGTTTTGTATATTTTTGAAGTCAAGAAAAAGCATATATTGTTTATGTTGTTTTTGTTAAGCTATTGTGCAGCCGAAATTCATAATTATTTTACTTACGACATGATTCCGGTTGCGGGATCTAAATATAATCTACATTATCTAATAGGAAATACGTTATACATTTCTGCATATATATTTCTGATATTAAGAATCTTTTCAATGATGAATTTTAAGAAAGCTTTGTCGAGGTTTCCTGTGCAGATATTATTGCTTTTTATTTTAGGTAATTTTGTAGTTTTTATGGTAACCGATTTAGCGGATTCTAAATGGATTCTAGATTATACGCACAACGTTGAGGTTTTTTATAATTCTGTGGTTATGTTTTTAGTGTGTTTAGCACTGCTTAATTGCATGTATAATGATAATAAAAAATCTATGAACTTACTTATAGGTTGTATTTTTATTGTGTTTTCTGAGATAACACAAGTAGCTTATTTTTACGTCTCAAATCTTGATAATACTCTAAATGTTACGTATTCTGTATTCTTAGTAGGAGCCTTTGTATTCTTTTATATTCAATCTAAATTGTCTGAAGAATATAATTCTGTCTATGAGAGACAACAGGAGTTAAAAGCTTAATTTCTTGCCAATTATTGGTATGTTTTTTCTGTAAATATATAATACAATGGCTGCTAGTGTGAATGTGACGAGTGCTGTATAAAATAAAACACCTCCATCACCTTTTATTTCAATATCTAGTTGCGTTAGGTGCATCATTATTGCTCCTCCAATTATACCTAGTGTGAGTGTGAGTCCAATCCACGCAGTTTTTCTAATAAGTAATAATATCCCAGCTAAAAGTTCTGCTATGCCAATCCCAATTCTACCAAATGGTTCTAATCCAACTTGAGTAAATATATACACGCTATCAGGATGAGCCGAAAATTTAAATCGAAGCGTTTGAAATAAAATTACAGCAATAATTAATCTTAAAATAAATGGAATATGTTTTTTCATAATATCATGTATTCCACTTTAGACGTGTAATAACATAATCCCTAACACATCATCTATTTTATTAATCTAAACTATAATAGAAGTTCCATTTACTGCTTTATTTTTATCAGCATCAAAATAGAAGTCTATTTTACCTAAATTAATTCCATAGCAACCTACTTGGTTAACTAATGTGTTTTTTCCTTCGGAATTTTTCACAACAGTAGGTTTCTTCAAAAAGGTATGTGTATGTCCACCAATAATAAGATCAATATCTTTAGTTGTGCCCGCAAGTTTTAAATCTGAAATTTTTTGAGAAGGTTCTCTGTAGTTATATCCTAAATGCGATAAGCAAATTATTAGGTCACATTTTTCATCCTCTTTAAGGATTCTCGTCATTTCTTGAGCAGCTTCTGTAGGATCTAAATAAACAGTTTCTTTATACATACGTTTTTCTACGAGTCCGTCGAGTTGAATTCCTAGTCCAAAAACCCCAATTTTAATATCATCTTTTATAATTATGCGATACGGTTTTACGTGTGTATCCATTATGGTATTTGAAAAATCGTAATTAGCAGATACAAAATCAAATTTTGCATGTGGTAATTGGGCATAAAGACCTTCTATGCTATTATCAAAATCATGATTACCAATGGTAGCAACATCATATTTAAGCATACTCATGAGCTTAAATTCTAATTCTCCACCGTAATAATTAAAATAAGGTGTGCCTTGAAAAATATCTCCAGCATCTAACAATAAAGTATTTGGGTTTTCTAGTCTAATCGCTTCAACTAAAGATGCGCGCCTCGCAACTCCACCTTGATTTGGGTTTCTTCCATCATTAGGACCAAAAGCGTCGATGTGACTATGCACATCATTAGTGTGTAAGATGGTTATTTTTTTAGATGTAGCAGGAGTGAAGGATGTTAATCCTAATCCGCCAAGCCCTACCAATGCTGAAGCAGCTGCAGTTTGTTGTAAAAATTGTCTTCTTTGCATAATTATTTTTTAAGCTGAATAAAGCGGTTGTCTATTACTGGATTAAGGGTGTCAATTTTAGTAAAATAATCAATAAGCACATTTCTTACTTTGTAATCAAGCACATATAGACTGTCATTTGTTTTAAAGAAATCCATGCGGTCTCCGCCATTATATAAATAGTCATTGGTCGCTACATTATAGGTCTTACTAAAATCTAATGGGACATCATTAAGTGTCGCAGTTTTAATAGTTCCGTCGACATCTAAAACAATACCTAATTTAGAGATTGGATGTGCTCTTTTGCCTTTTACTAAATACTCAACAAGTTCTTTAACTTGAGTACCTTTTAATGTTACAACAACGATAGAATTATCAAAAGGCATTACTTCATAGGCAGTTCTCTTGGAAATATTTCCCTTAGATATTATAGATCTAATACCACCATGATTAAGTAACACGAAGTCGATATCTTCTCCAGTTCTACTTTTAAAAACAGGATTAGCTTCTTCGTAAACTGCGTCTGCCATCATATTACCAATCGCTGTATTGTAATCACCATCACTTTTAGAATAGGTGTCAACCGCATAACCAAGTACACTATCTAGATTAGCATTAACATGCTCACGATAAGGTTTTACAAAATCTTCTATGCTTTGATCAATAACTAAGCTATCAGTTATATTAATCTGTTTGCCTTCAATCTTATTAAGGTAAACCTCTTGCTTTTTGCAACCATTTAAGATTAAGATTGAAAATAGGAGTACAAAATGTTTATAATTCATGAATTTTATTATGAAATGTTTAGAATATCGTACAAGCTGTTTTTACTACATTTGTACAAAGTATAAAGGTAAATGATTTTAAAGGTATTTAAAGAAAAATCAAATCAAAAATTCATTAATAAGTTATTAAATGCACGACAAGTTGCAGTTAGTGATAGTAAAATGAATGTGGTTGGTGTCATTTTAAATAGTAAAGAATTTACAGATATTGAGACTATTAAATCCTTTTTTAAAAGTGTTGGAATTCAAGAAAGAAACATCAAAATTATTACGTTCGTAGAGGATCCAAAGGATTCAAATAATCTTTGGGGTTCTTATTTTAATCCAAAAGACTTGGGCTGGAAAGGAAAGATTAAAAATACCGACTTACAAGTTTTTGTAGATACAAAGTTTGATGTTTTAATTAGTTATTGCAAGGAAAATCATTTGGAACTTAACTTAATTACCGCAGCATCAAAAGCTAATTTCAAGGTTGGATTAACAGATGAGGATGAGCGCTTATATGATTTAATGATTGATGTTAAGCCAAAACAGTTTTCACTATTTAAAGACGAATTAAAAAAATATCTAACCGTTTTAAATAAATTATAAATGACTAAATTTTATGGTACAGGTGTAGCCATTATTACTCCTTTTAATGATGATTTGACAATAGACCATAGTGCATTAGCTAACTTGGTGAATTTTAATATTAAAAATGGTACCGATTATATTGTAATTTGTGGTACAACTGGAGAAAGTGTAACGATTACTAAGGCAGAAAAAAAGGACGTCATACAAACAATC
>Ga0115008_10001336_pt1 | contig 19780 bp, 24 predicted proteins | sample FraStrMetagenome_FD_87164 | JGI IMG/M metagenome (GOLD analysis project Ga0115008, IMG submission 87164) | Marine eukaryotic phytoplankton communities from Arctic Ocean - Fram Strait ARC3M Metagenome | ecosystem: Environmental > Aquatic > Marine > Oceanic | place: Fram Strait | collected...
TTAAAAAAAAAAAAAAAAAGCAGAACCACTTAATTTCTTTTTTAATAAAAAAAAACTAAAATATAGCATTTTTTCAAATAAAAATTTTTTACCCATAAAAAAACATCTATTGATAAATTTTAATAATCATTTAGATCAAAAAACACCTTCTAAATTATTAAATATCATTTTTCCCTAAAAAAATTAACTTAAATAAAAATTTACTAAAAAAATAATTAACATAAAAATGATCAGAATTTACAAAAAAAAGAAAATTTACTACTATTAAATTTATTCTTTTCCCAATTAAACCAAATGTTTGTTTTTTTTTTTTTTTTGCTTCTAATATTAAATAATCTTTCTTTTTAAAAAAAAAAAAAACTAATATAGAAGGATTTTTATTAAAATTTAATTTTTGAAAACAAAATTCACTAATACGTGAAAAATTTGAAAAAATACCTGATTGTTGATATATCAATTCTTTTATTAAAGATAAATATAACCTATTATAAATAACTTTAGAATATAGTCATTTAGAAGCTATAAATATAATTTCTCCTTTTGCATATGAAATATTTAAAAATAAAGGTATAACGTTTTTAATAGAAAAAAGTAATTTATTTAAATTACTATATAAATTAAAATTATAAACTACACTAAAAAAATTAAAATTTAATTGAAAATTTAATTTCAACTCACCGCCAAAGAATAATCAATATTTTATTAACTTATTTCGTTTTATTAATTTATTGTAATACATAACTAAACAAAAAATAACCCTTTTATAACATACTTAAAAAATATTAATATGCTTTTTGTTTGACACATAAAGCAATAGAACCGACCATAGCAAAAAGTAAAATAATACCAACAACAATAAAAAAACCAATTTAAAACCAATTCAAAAACGAAATATATTAATTAATTAATATTGAAATAATAATCGCTTCTTTATAACATTTTTCTTTTTAATATTTAATTTACTATTAAACAAAATTAATCTTTAAGTTAATTTTTTAAATATATTAAAATTTTATTTTATTTTTTATAAAATAATTTTTAATAAAAATTTATAATATTCTTATTTATTATTTAATAAAACTACAAAAATTTTTCATTCAAAAATTTTTACCAAAAAAATTAAATTAAATTTTTAAATTTTTTAAATTTAAATTTGTAAAACATAAAATTTCTGACTAAATAAACTTAAAAAAATAATTGCATCATTTATCGTATTTAAAGATAAATTTGAAAAAATATTAATAGTATCATTTAACTTAATATATTCATAAGAAAACAAATTGATTGAAATACATATTTTTTTATTAAAAAAATAAAAAAATAAAATTGTTTTTATAGCTAATATTATATATAATAAGTTATGATTTAATAATATAAAATTTTTTGTTTTTTTTAATTCTTGCTTATTTATTTGTAACATCATAACAATAAATAAAAATAAAATTAAAATAGCCCCAATATAAATTAACAATAAAATAAAACTTAAAAATTCAATTTTTAATAAAAATAAAATACAACATGAACCTACAATTAAACAAACTAAACCGATTATAGCATATAATATATTATTACAAAAAATAACAATTGTCGCAAAAAAAAAATTCCAAGTTAATAAAAAGTTTAAAATCATCTTAAAAAAAAGAAACTTTATAATACATTATCTTAATTAAATAAAGTTATTTTATTAAATATAATTTAACATCAAATTATAGGCCATCCACAAGATAAAGATAATTTAAAAAAAAATAAGTAAATTTCTGGTAAAAACAACAAAAAAAACACTAAAATAAAAGATATACATTTTAATAAAATGTCTATATATATTTCATTTTTGTAATAATATAACTTTAAGACTTTATATTTTTCAAATCAAATATAACGAACAAAACTTAAATAATAATAAACACTAATAATACTTATTAATAAACTAAAAATAATAACAAAATCTAATCTAGCTTCCATTACAGAAAAATACAATAATAGTTTACCGATAAAACCTGCTAAAGGAGGTAAACCAGCCATTGATAAAATAACTAAAACTAAATGTTGGCTACTTTCAAAATCATAAAAACAAAAACAATAAATATCACTTAGATAAACCATACTTTTTTTAGTTACCATATGTTCTGTATTTAATAAAAGACCAAAAAAACTTAAACTCATAATAGAATATAACATTAAATAAATAAGTGAAGCTGTTAACCCAGTTAAATTACATGAAGCAATACCTAAAAAAATAAAACCTACTTGATTAATAGAGGTATATGCAATAAATCTTTTTATTCTAACTTGTTTAATTGCACCTAAAGCACCTATAAACATAGAACCAATTGAAACAAAAATAAATATTGGTTGAAAAAAAAATAAAATATTAAATAAAAGATTAAATACGAATCTTATAAAAAATAACATTAAACTTACTTTAATAACTATAGCAAAAAATGCAGTTATAGGTGTTCATATACCTTCATAAACATCAGCAACTCATATATGACAAGGGAAAGCTGAAAGTTTAAAAAAAAAACCAAATAATATAAAAATTAACCCAAATTTTATCTCTAAAATATTTTCTAAAAAATGTGAGTTACTTAAAAAAATTTGAACCTCTAAAAAATCTAATGCACCAATTATTCCAAAAATAATACTGATGCCAAATAAAAAAATACCGCTAGAAATAGCACCCAAAGAAAAATATTTAATTGAAGCTTCGATCGATACAATTCCTTTATGTGTCATAGAAGCTAAAACATATAAAGTTAAACTTAAACCTTCCATTGCTAAATAAATACCAAAAAAATCGTAGCTTGAACTTAATAAAAATAAAAATAACATTGAAAAAGTTAAAATTAAAGGAAACTCAATGATACAATTTAATGAAATTAAATTTTTGATTTTAATTTTAGCAATCCATAAAACTAATAAAGTTAGACTAATAATTATAAATTTAGAAAATAAAATATAAAAACAATCGATTCAAGCAAAACCTAAAAAAATTTTAGTTGTAACTTTAAACTGACTGAAATTTCAATAAAACATAAACATACATATTTTTCAAAATAAAATAAAAAAAATTAAAGTAAAAAAAATTACTATTTTATAATATTGAAAAATTGATTTTTTAACATCATTAAATAAATTTATTAAATTATATAAAATAAAAAACAATATAAAAATTTCGGGTAATAATTCAAAAAATCACTCATTAACAATAATATAATCTTTAATATAAAAATTAATTTTAAATATATTTTCCATTTTATTTTTTTATATAATTAAAACATTTAAACTATTTAATACTTTATAGCCCACTTTTGATTTTAAAGAGATTAATATATTATATTTATACGTTTACTTTTCACCCTGAAGTAAAATTAAAATTACGATATTCTTGGCTTAATTCTAAATTTTTATAACAAATACATTTTTGATTATCATCATAATAAATATCTATATAACCCGTTAAAGGGAAATCTTTTCGTAAAGGAAAACCTTTAAAACCATAATCAGTTAAAATTTTACGTAAATCTTTATTTTCAAAAAAAAAAAGACCAAAAAAGTCAAAAATCTCTCTTTCTGACCAACCAACAGATCTATATAGTGAAACAAGTGATAATAATTGAGTATTTTCATTTACTTTTGTAATTATTCTAATTCTCATGTTATTTTGCACACTTAATAAATTATAGACTAAACCAAACCGATAAGAACTACCAATGGTATCATAACAAATAATATCCATCATATTTTTAAAACGACATAATGAGTGCTTATTTAAAAATAAAATAACTGGATATATATTTTTTGAATTAACACTTATCTCTATTTCCAAACCTGAAAATAAGATCAAATATCTTAAAAACAAAATAAACTAAATTTTTAGTATTATGCTTATACATTTTTTTTATTTAATTTAAATTACTATAAAAATTCTCTAATATAAAAATTTTATATTTAAAAAATAATAAATTTTTTAAGTTATAATAATAAAAAATAATAAAAGTCTTTAATTTTATTTTATTTTCGATACTTATAAAATTTGAAACTATTTTATTAAAATTATATTTAATATAAAATAATTTATAAAAACCTACTCTAATATTATAAAAACCAATACCCATAATTTTATTAAAAAAAGTAGTAATACTATTCAAAATAAACCAATTTAATATTAAGTAATTTTTTCTATTATTTAAAAAATTAAACATAATTTAAAAAATTAAAATTAAACAAACAAATAAAAATAAACTTAATAATAATAAAGAACTTAAATGATAAATATAACCTAATTGTTTACGTGATAAAAAATTTGATAATTTTCAAATAATTAAACTTAATCCTTGTGAACCTAACATTTCAATAAAACCTTTATCAATTAATTTATAAAAACTATTATATGAATGATATAAAATTGTATAACCAACGTAATAATTATAAATAAAATCAAAATATCATTTATGATTTAAAAAACGATAAATTTCTACTATGGCAACAGAATTTATTTTTAAATTATTATTGTTGTTATTTTTAAATCAAACCATAAACCAACAAAAATTTTTGAAATTTTTTGATAAATCTCATAAATAATTTCAAAAAACTGCAAATAAAATACCAAATAAACTACAAATTAAAGGTGTATTTTTAATTAATAAAGGAATAAATTCTAAATCTAAACCAATATTGTAATTATCTAATATAAAAATAGAATTGCCTCAAAAAATAGTTCCAACTCCAACAAAACTATCTTTTAGAATATAACCTGAAAATAAACTTCCTAATGATAAAATAATTAAAGCGAAACCCATACTAATTGGTAACTCATGTACTTTTTGAACATAATACTTAAATGAAATGTTTTTACCTAAAAAAGTGTAATAAACAACTCTAAAACTATAAAAAGCAGTTAAAAAAGCCGATAATGTTCCTAATCAATAAGAAAAAATACCAGCTAAATTATATTTAGAAAAAGCTAATTCTAAAATTAAATCTTTAGAATAAAAACCTGATAAAAAAGGAAAACCAGCTAGTGCTAAAAAACCAACTAACATCAAACTATAAGTATAAGGAATTAAATTAATTAAAGAACCAAATTTTCTTAAATCTTGTTCTCCTTGCATTGCATGAATAACTGAACCAGCACCTAAAAATAATAATGCTTTAAAAAAAGCATGGTTTATTAAATGAAATATACTTGCATTATACCCAGATAAACCACAAATAAAAACCATATAACCTAATTGGCTACAAGTTGAATAAGCAATTACTTTTTTTATATCATCTTGGGTTAGAGCAATAGTTGCAGCGAAAAAGGCAGTTAAACCACCGAAAAATAAAATAATAAATAATACTGTTGAAGCAAATTCAAATAATGGAGAACAACGAATAATTAAATAAACCCCAGCTGTAACCAACGTAGCGGCATGAATTAAAGCAGATACTGGCGTTGGACCTTCCATAGCATCTGGTAACCACGTATGTAATCCTATTTGTGCACTTTTTCCAACTGATCCAATAAATAAAAAAAAACAAATGATATTTAAACAAAAAAAATCAAAACCAATAATAGAAAAAGTTATTTTAGTAAAAAAAGAGCTTAATACAAAAACAACTGAAAAATCTACTGATCTAAAAAAATAAAAAATTAAAACTAAACCACATAAAAAACCAAAGTCTCCTATACGATTAACAACTAAAGCTTTTAATGCCGATTTATTAGCCTGTACCCGAGTATTTCAAAAACTGATTAATAAGTATGAACAAAGCCCAATGCCTTCCCAACCTAAAAATAGTTGAACAAAATTATCACCTGTTACAAGAATAAACATGAAAAAAGTAAATAATGATAAATATGAAATAAATCTAATTAATGATGGATCACTTTCCATGTAACCTATAGAATAATAGTGTACAGTACCTGAAACAATACCAACCATTAATAACATAGATACAGATAACGTATCAAAAATAAAACCTCAATTAACAACAAACAAACCACATTTAATTCATGAACCTATAGTTATATATTTAAAAGAGTTAAAAAAACTAACTTCTTTCAATGAAATTAAACCTAAAATAACAATAATAATATACGAGTGTGCTATTACTCAAACAGCTATTCGTTTACCTCAAATTATATCTAAAATTCAAACAGAAAAAAAATTGATTAATGGAAAAAATACAAGTAATAAAAATATAAAAGACATCAAACAACTTTGTCAAACCACAAATTAAAAAAATCTAAAAAAAAAAAACTAAATTTTAAAATATTTTTTTGGAAATAATCACTCTAAATAATCCTCCATAAAAATAGCTTCAATAACAATAGGCATATATGCATGTTTAATGCCACAAATTTCAGAACATTGACCGTAATAAACACCAGTTCGCTTAATTCATAATGCAATCTGATTTAAACGACCAGGACAAGCATCTAATTTAACAGCTAATGATGGTACAGCAAAACTATGCAAAACATCTGAAGATGTAATAAATAGTCGTAATTGACGTTCTATAGGTAATTTTAAACGGTTATCTACTTCTAATAACCGTAAAGTACCTTCAGTTAAATCTTCTTCTAAAATCATAACACTATCAAATTTTTTTTCAAATAATTCACCTGGAATTTCATAACTTCAATATCATTGATTACCAATAATTTTTATAGTACTTTCTATTATATTAAAATCTTCAATAGCATATAGAAGAGAAAAAGAAGGAACTGCTATTAATAATAGTATAAAACAAGGAATTAAAGTTCAAACAATTTCCAAAAATGTATTATGTTGAATTTCTGTAGGTAATTCAATAACTAATTTTTCTGAATTAATTTTTTCTATTTGTAAATTATTTGTAGATATTTGTTCAAATATATTGATAATATCTAAAAAACTCGATTTTCCTATAATAAAATTAAACATTAAAAAACTTACTAAAACAATAACCCAAATTAAAAAAAACATAATATCATGATGTAAATTTATAATACCTTCCATTAATTCACTTCCAGGGTCTTGAAAACCAAACTGTCAATTATAAGTAGCATCCATAAATAAAAAAGATAATAAATTTTTTTGTAAAAATTTAATACGAATAAAAAAATTTTTGTTAGAAACAGCTAATTTTTTAGCAATTAAATTTTCAAATATTTCACTTAATTTAAATAAAGTTAAAATACTAATTGAATAAGGTGCTTTTGAACCACTTTTACCATAAACAAACATATCAAAAATAACATAAAAAAAAACTAAACTTGCAATTAATGAAATTGTAGACCCAAAACTTGAAATTTGATTTCAACCTTCATAATAATCTGGAAAATCGGTAATACGACGCGGCATTCCTGATAAACCAAGAAAATGCAATGGAAAAAAAGTTATGTTTACACCTATAAAAAATAAAACAAAATGTAAATTACCAAGCATGTAATTATATTTTAAACCCACAATTTTTTCAATTCAATAATAAAAACCTGCAAAAATTGCAAAAACAGCACCCATAGATAAAACATAGTGAAAATGAGCAGTCACATACATAGTATCATGAAAAGCAATATCTAAACCGGAATTAGCTAAAATTACTCCTGAAACACCACCAACAGTAAAAAGAAAAATAAAACCAATAGTGAATAATAATGGAGTTTTAAAATTTAACCAACCACCTCAAATTGTTGCTAATCAACTAAAAATTTTTATACCAGTTGGTACAGCTATAACCATAGTAGAAGCTGTAAAATAAGCTCTTGTATCAGTATCTAAACCAACTGTATACATATGATGTGCTCAAACAAGAAATCCTAAAATACCAATTGAAATTATAGCTCAAACCATACCACTATAACCAAAAATACTTTTATTACATAAAGCTTCAATGATTTGACTTACTATACCAAAACCAGGTAAAATTAAAATATAAACTTCTGGATGACCAAAAAATCAAAATAAATGCTGATATAATACTGGATCTCCTCCACCAGCAGCATCAAAAAAAGTTGTATTCAAATTTCTATCAGTTAAAAGCATTGTAATAGCACCTGCTAAAACAGGTAATGATAATAATAATAGAATTGCTGTTACTAAAACAGTTCAAACAAATAAAGGTAAACGACTAAATATCATTCCTCTACATCGCATATTAATTATAGTTACTATAAAATTAATTGCTCCAGCTATAGAAGAAATACCTGCTAAATGTAAACTAAATATTGCTGTATCAACCGAAGCTCCTGAATGAGCAAACACTCCTGAAATTGGTGGGTACATGGTTCAACCAACACCTGCTCCAGACTCAATAAAACTAGAAAGTAATAATAAAAATAAAGAAGGTGGTAATAATCAAAAACTAATGTTATTTAAACGAGGAAAAGCCATATCTGGAGCACCTAACATTATTGGAACAAATCAATTACCAAATCCTCCGATTAGAATAGGCATTACCATAAAAAATATCATTATGAAAGCATGTGCTGTTACTACTACATTGTAAAGTTGACTGTTTCCCATTAACACTTGATTTCCAGGAGCTCTTAACTCTAAACGAATTAAAATAGATAATAATGTACCAACAACACCAGCAAAAGCCCCAAAAAATAAATATAATGTACCAATATCTTTATGGTTTGACGAACAAACCCATCTATTAAAAAAATAAGACATTCAAAAAAAACGAAATATAAAATAATATCTAGAAGTTTCAGTTAACCACCCCAAATATAAACTACAACAAATAAGAATAACCAAACTACATATGAAATATATATCCTTAAACTACTCATAATAAACAATTATTAAATAGCTTTAAATTTTTTTAAATTATTATACTTTAAAAATTTACTATTTTATTTAATTAATATTTAAATGTAAAACATAAAACTTTTTAAAATTAAAATGACTATAATAAATTAATTAAAATCTTCTTAAAATAATGTATATATTTATTCATATAATAAACTAACCAAATTAAACCAACAAAATGTCAATATCAAATACATGCTTCTAAACCTACATGTTGTCTTCTTGTAAAATGATAATTAATTTGACGATATAAACAAACAATTAAAAAAATAGTACCTACTAATACATGAAATCCATGAAAAACTGTTAACATAAAAAATAAAGAACCAAAAACACTATCATTTATAGAAAATAAAGCATTATTATATTCGTAACCTTGGATAAAAGTAAAAATAATACCATATAAAATTGTCGCAATTAATCCATTAGTAGTTGAATTTCTTTCTCCAGCTATAATTGCTCTATGTGCAACAGTTACTGTAACACCTGACGATAATAAAATTACAGTATTCCATAAAGGTAAACCGAATGGGTTTAAAGTACTGATACTTAAAGGTGGTCAAATAAAACCAATACTCATACCAGGTGATAAACTACAATGAAAAAAACCTCAAAAAAAACTAAAAAAAAAAAATATTTCTGACACGATAAACAAACACATACCTAAACGAATTCCTTGCTGAACTTTAAATGTATGATGTCCTTCATAAGTAGATTCAACTACAATATCTGAAAACCACCTAAATAAATAAAAAACTAAAATAGAAAAACTAATAATAAAATGGTAAGCACCACCTTTAAAATAATGGAAATATGAAATAAAACTTAAAACTAAACTTAATAAAGCTAAAGAAGTCATAAATGGAAAAGGGCTAGTATCTACCATATGGAACGAATGCGATTCATTAATATTTTTATTATAATTTTTAAAGTTAATCATAGCTTAAAATAAAACTTAAATTTAAAAAAAGTAAAGCTATGAAGGGATTTGAACCCTTTTAATTAAATTTGCAATTTAATACATTACCAATTATGTTACATAACCTTTTTGGAGATAACAGGATTTGAACCCGTAACCTTATGTATGCAAAACATAAATTCTACCAATTGAAATATACCCCCTTTTTACCCATTATAGGAATTGAACCTATAACAATACTTTGAAAGAATATCGTTTTACCTTTTAAACTAAATGGATCTTTTGAAGAGAACAGGATTCGAACCTGTGAAGAAAATCAATAGATTTACAGTCTATCGCTTTTGACCACTCAGCAACCTCTTCTTAAAATTAAAATCGTAATCGTAAAGTTGAAATATAATCATAATTATTCCCAACTCTAGGTATTTGCAATAATTCTAAACTATTAAAAGATATTAAAATACCAGAAAAAAATAAAATAAAACTTAAGGTTAATGGTAAAAAAATTTTCCAACCTATAAACATTAATTGATCAAAACGAAATCTTGGTAAATTTGCTCGAACAAAAACAAACAAAAAATTAATAAAAATAATTTTAATAAAAAAATATAAATCTTGAATTAAAATACTAAAAAAATTTTCAAAAAATACAAAAAAAGTCCCTATTCCTAAACTACCACCTAAAAAAAAAATTACAAATAAACTAGACATTAACAAAATATTAGCATATTCACCTAAAAAAAAAGCAGCAAAAGCAATACCTGAATATTCAACATTATAACCAGCAACTAATTCTGCTTCTGCTTCAGGTAAATCAAAAGGAGCACGATTTGTTTCAGCTAAAATAGAAATAAAAAAAATAATAGATAAAGGTAAAAGAGGGAATATAAATCAAATTGTTTTACTTTGAACGTAAATAATTTGATTTAAGTTTAGTGAACCTGAAAATAAAATAATAGGAATTACTAATAAACTAATTGAAACCTCATAAGATATCATTTGTGAAACAGAGCGTAAAGATCCCATTAGAGCATATTTGGAATTACTTGCTCAACCAGATAAAAGAATACCATAAACACCTAAAGAAGAAACTACTAAAACATATAATAAACTATTATTTAAATTTAATATTTGTGTATTTAAGTCAAAAGAAATAGCAACTCAACCAATAAAACTTAAAAATAAAGTAACACTTGGACCAAAAATAAATAAAAATTTATTTGCTTTATTTGGAATTATAACTTCTTTAATAACTAATTTTAAACCATCAGCAAATGGTTGTAAAAAACCAAAAATACCAACAACATTTGGACCTTTTCTTCTCTGTATAGAAGCCATGACTTTTCGTTCAATTAACGTAAAAAAAGCTACCACGATTAATAATGGAATTAATGTAAGTAAACTATAAACAACAAAATCTAAATAACAATAATAATATTCAATAAAAAAATTTATAATATATAAACTAAAAAAATTCATATTAAAAAATAAAAAATATTTTTTAATTACTAAATATTTTTGTAATTAAAAATTTAAAAAATTATCTAGATTAAAAAAATTTTTTTTTTAAATTTAATAATTTTTTAGTCTGTAACTTAACTCTTTTTGCATAAACTCAAAACGAAAACTTATTAACATCAAAACGTAAAAAAATAATTTTTTTTGTATAGACAAAAAAACCATTACTAACTAAATTATTTAATAAAATAACAATATTTCATTTTTTATATATAACAAAATTTTTCATTTAAATAATTAAAGAACTATAAGATATAATTTTTTGAAAGAATTTTCTATAATTTTTATCTTTTGTAGTTTTTATTTTGATTTCTTTTAAAATGCCACCGTAAACCCGACTTCCCAAAAATTTTAAACCTTTATTAAAAATTAATATACGATTAAAAAAAAATTTAACTATAAAACCATCAAATCTTGAAGTCCAAGCTGAAACACCTGCAACCAAACCTAAATAAATTGTTCGTTTTTTTACTTTTTTACTGTGGGCAAATTTTAATAAAGTAACTAATATTAAGTTCCCAACTGTACTTGTTTTTTGTTTACCCATATGTTTTATGCATTTAGCCAACCTTGCTCCAGAATTATCAATCACAGTTAATTTAGTTCCAATTTTAATCATTTAATTCATAAATTTCTCTAAATACTAAATTTATTTTTAAAGAAAAACGTAAGTTAATCATTTTAAAAACTAAACTAGCTAAATTTTGAGAGATATAGCTAATTTCCATTATGACCATACCTTTTTTAATAAAAGCTATTCAAAATTTTATCAGACCAACACCTTTACCCATTCTACTTTTTAATGGTTTTTTTGTAATAGGTTGACAAAAAAAAATTCTAATAAAAAGTTTGCCTGTTCTTTTTGTAATACGTGAAACAATACGACGAATCGCTTCTATTTCTTGTGTTAATAAAATACCTGATTCAATTGCTTTAATACCATAAAGACCGAATTTAATACTCCCTAAATAATTTTTAATTAAACCAACTTTTTTTTTTTTATGCTTTTTTTTATAAATATTTATCGCCATTTAACAACCATACTTTTATAGAAATAACACCAAATTTTGTAAAACTAATACCTAATGTATAACTTAGGCAAACTTGTAAAGTCTGTAATCAAACTTTACCTAATTTATAATGATATTTGCTTTTCCGCATTTTACCACTTAATTTTCCATTAAGTCTTAATTGAAAACCTAAAAAATTAATAATATTTTTGAAAAAAAAATACTCTAAAAAATTTACGAAATTTCGTAAAACTAAATAATGTTTTTTTGTTGTTTTAATATTACTTGCTAAATAATTTGCTATCATTTTACTTTGATTATATTGACTACTTAACAATAGAAGGTAAAAAATAAACCTAAATTCTTGTTTTTTTATTTTAACACCAATTTTTTTTCTATAATTTATTATACCACTCGTTAAAAAAATATTATTAATCGAAATATCTAAAAAACGTTTACAAGTAAAAAATATAATGTTTTCTAATTGAAGTTTAAATAATCTAATAATTATTAAACCATTAACTTGCCTATTTTTTTTAATTTTTTTATTATTATTTTTTAATTTCATTTTACTTAAAAAAAAAAAATTTCAAAATAAAAACCTTTTTAAAAAATTAAACTTATTCAACTTACAAGTTTTTTGTAAAATTTCAATACTATTTTTTATTTCTATCCCACTATAAATTTTCAATCTTTTTTTAATTTTAATTTTTATAGTTTTATTTTCTATTATATTAAAAGTACTTAATAAAAAAATAGATGCTTGAAAAAATAAAGAAAAAAAATTAAAAAAAAAAAAATCAAGAAGTTTTAATAAATTAATATATATTTTTAATTAGTTTAAAAAAATTTAACTAAAAAACAAAATAAATTAATTACTTAATATTAATTGCTTTTAAATTTATACCAAAAACCTAATAATTTTATTATTATAAGAGTTTAATTATTTTAAAAAAGTACATATTTAAGTTAAATAAAATTTATATTAAGACTTAAAAAATATTCTTGTGTATTACTTTATTAATAAAAACTAACATAATTAAACTTAAATTATATATTTAATAATTTTTTTTATTAAACATAAACAAATCGTACATAAAAAAAAAAACTTAAAAAAAAAGTCAATTAATAACCAATTACTTAAACTTAAGTTTAAATTTATTTTTTTAATTTTGTTTTTATTTAAAAACCATAAAATAATTTTTTTATTTAAACCAAACTTTTCAGTAGTTTTTTGTAAACTCGAAACTTTTTTATAATAACTTATTACTTGATTTTTAAATTTAATATCAAATTGATAATTATTATAAACAAAAATATTTAAAAAATAAAATTTATATTTTATATTTAATACACTTAAATTTTTTTTTTTTAATTCTTTATAAAGTATATTTTCTAACTGTGTAATATTTGATATATTCTTAACTCCTATATATTTATTTTCTCATAAAATACTTAAACCAAAGCGAAAAATCAATGCATTTGTTTTTTTAGTCATTATATAAAATTAACATTACCTTATTTTACTTTTAAAATTTATTTGATACTATGTGGAATTTTATTTACTATTTCAAAACCTATAAAACCTTTTTTTAATTTTTTTAAAAAAAGCTTATAAATATTATATAAAATAACTTTTTTTAGATTTTCAAATTTAAAAGTAATCAAATTAGTATTTTTATAACAAGAGATAAATTCAACGCCAAACGCTAAAAGTTTATTAAAAGCAACTAATGAACGTTTTTGAATATTTTTAAAACCTAAAGAACCTGAACTTATATTTAATAAAACTTGACCTAAGCCTATAGAAATAATTAAAAAAAAATTACTTTTAAGCACTTTAATATGAACTAATAATAATGATTTCATTTATCAACTATGCTTCTGTAAACCAAAAAATAAACCTTTTTCTCCTAATTTTTTGAAAACGATTCTTGAAACCTTAAATTTTCTACAAATACTTCTTGATCTTCCACTAAAAACACAAAAATTTTTAATCGTAGTTTTATAATAATTACTAGAAAAAATTAATAAAAAATACTTTTGAATTATTAATTTAATAATACTATTTTTTATATAAAGAAATAAGATTTTTAATACTTTTTGAAACAATTCACTTTGATTATATAATTTTCTTTGTTTTATATTTTTTAAATATCTTTTATGCTTCATTTTTTTTTTTTAGTTCAAAATAAATTGTTTTTTTAGCTAATATTTTAAAAGCAAATGAAAATATTAATGATTTTACCCAAAAAGTTTCTAAATACTCAATAAAAAAAATATTTATTTTTTTAAAATCAAAACTAAAAAAACCTTTAAATGATTCAAAAAAAAATTGTTCTTTTGATTTTTTATGAACAAAAGGAGAACGTAATATTGTATATTTACTTTTAATACTTTTAAGACTGCTATAATTAAAAATAAAATAAAAATTAATACCTTTAATTAAATCAAAAATTTTAAACAAAATATTATTAAAAAAAAAATTATGCAATACATTTATTTTAAAAGTTATTAAAAACGATGGTAACTGTTTTTTTTTTAAATAACATTTAATTATGCTTAAATAAATAAATAAATAACTGGAAAAATTTTTTAAATTATAAAAAACCCAATAGGTTAAAAATGAATTTATATTTTTTTGATTTTTCAAAAAATTTAATAAATGAAATAATTTTTGTTTTAATAACATTAAATTATAATCAGTCTAAAGCCCCTTTTTTTCATTCATAAATAAAACCAATAACTAATAATATTAAAAAAAAAAACATTAAAAAAAAAGAAAACAAAGATAAAGAACCTAAACATAATACCCAAGGAAATAAATAAGCTAATTCTAAATCGAATAACATAAATAAAATACCAACTACAAAAAATTGAATATTAAATATTGAATGTGCATCACCAAATGGTTCAAATCCACATTCATACGAAGACGTTTTTTCAAAAGTTACTTCTTTCGGTGATAAACTAAAACCTACAATAAATAATATTGTTGTTAATAAAAAACTTATAAATATATAAAATATTAAATAAATATATTGATCTTCTCAATAACTATAAAACAATTGTTGGCCTATAAAAAATTTGTCTAAATACATAACTTTATAAATCTAATATTATTTCAAAAAATTATTTATCTACTTTAGGAATACCATATTTAGAACGTGCTTTAACACGATCATAAACTCTTTTTAAGTCAAATTTGCCACGAATGATGCGATATTTGACACCTGGTAAGTCTTTAACGCGTCCTCCACGAATTAATACTGTAGAATATTTTTGTAAACTATGTTTTACGCCGGGAATATGACAGTGGGACGTTTTTTTGTTAGATATTAATAAGACTTTTGCTACTTTACGTGTAGCTGAATTTGGTTTTTTTGGTGACATAACAAAAACTTTCAAACATGTTCCTTTTTTTTGTGGATTTCCACCTAATATTAAGCTTTTATTTTTTTTAGTTTTTTTAATTCTAATATTTTTTAAAATTAATTGAATTTTTGTCATTTATCCTATAAAAAATACCCTAAATATTAAAACAAAAAAAAAATTAATAATTAAAACAAAAAAAAAATTAATAATTAAAAAAGTTTAACACAGTCTCAATAACAAACTTTTATTGCTTTTTTTTCCGCTAAGCTTAATATAGGAATAATTAATAAAAAATAAGAAAAATAAAAAATAGCAGCAATTTGACTAATAATAATGAATGGTTGTTCAACGACACATGCACCAAGATAACCTAAAAGAATTAAATTAACAACAAAAGACCAAAAAAAAAATTGTGCTATATCTACAAATTTAGGGCTCTTACAATCAAAATCACCGAAAAAAGGTAGAAAAAATAAAATTAATATTGCTGCAAACATTGCTAAAACACCACCTAATTTGTTTGGAATTGCCCTTAATATCGCATAAAAAGGTAAAAAATACCATTCTGGAACAATATGTTTTGGTGTAACTAATGCATCTGCTCTTATATAATTATCTGGATGACCTAATAAATTTGGAAATCAAAAAACTGTTATTAAAGATAATAAACCAACTATTACAATAAAACCAAAAATATCTTTACTAATATATTTTGGATAAAACCGAATACTATCAATTTTTGCACAAATACCTAATGGGTTTGTTGAACCACTTAAATGTAATAAGGTTAAATGAATTAATGATAGAGCAATTAAAACCAAAGGTAATAAAAAATGAAGAATAAAAAATCGTTTTAATGTAGGTTCGTTTACAGAAAAACCACCTCAAAGTCAATTTACAATATAACTACCAACTATTGGTAAAGAACCAAATAAATTCGTAATAACTGTAGCACCCCAAAGTGACATTTGACCTCATGGTAATACATAGCCAAGAAAAGCAGTAGCCATCATTATTAAAAAAATAATTAAACCAGAATATCATAAAGCAATTTTCCGATAAGATCTAAAATATAAACCTCGACCAATATGAATATAAACAACAATAAAAAACATGGATGCACCTCCACTATGACAATAACGAATTAACCAACCATTAGTCACATCTCTTATAATATGTTCAATGCTATCAAAAGCTAATAAAACCTCTGGACTATAATGCATAGCTAATAAAACTCCAGACAGAACTTGTCAAACTAATAAAAAACCGGAAATACTCCCCAAACCTCAAAAATAGTTTAAATTAGATGGTGTAGGATAAGATACTCCATGTTTAACCCCTATTGATAATACTTCATTATTAATTAATCGCATAAATTTTTTTAAATTAAAATATATATTAAAACCCCAAAATATTACTTAAAAAAAATAAATTAAAAACCAAATAAAATTAAAAATGCCATCATTAAACCAAATAAAGCAATAGCTTCTGTTAAAGCAAAACCTAAAATAGCATAAGCAAATAATTGTTTTTCAAGACCAGGATTTCTTGAAAAAGCTAAAATTAGTGCCGAAAAAACTGAACCAATTCCAACACCAGCTCCCGCTAATGCAATTGTTGATAAACCTGCTCCAATAAAATTACTTCCCATTTTTAATTTTTAAGATTAAATAAAAATTAAACAAAAAAAATTTATCTTATTTTAAAAAGCTCTTAAAACATACTCTTTATTGGACTTGAACCAATACTCTTATAGAAATAGATCCTAAATCTATCACGTCTACCATTCCGTCAAAAGAGCTTTGAAAACAACAGGATTCGAACCTGTGGTATATTATACTTTAATTTAGCAAATTAACGCCTTAATCCACTCAGCCATGCTTTCTTTAAAAAAAGTAACTTTCATATAAAATTTATTTAAAATTAAAAAAAACCATTTTTTAATTGTAAAACACAAGGAAGTCTAAAAAACCTTAATAAAACCTCGCCAGAATCTTTTGATAATAACGCTAACTTAATATAAATATCTAATTGAAACCGATAAGAATTAACAAAATCATAAATTGTTTCATATTCTAAATATATAGCATCAAATTCTGAAATTACAGGAAATGAAAAATAATTTAAACGATAATAAAAAAAATTCTGCTTTTTAGATTTTGAAAAATGAAAACCTTTTTTTAGTGAGTTTTCTACAGTACTTAATAATGGTAAATAAAAATTAATAAACAATAAAAAAAAAATATAAATTTTTTTTTTTTTAATAAATATATTAAAGATTTGTAAACCTTGTGACTCATTTCTTTTTAAAATTAAGCTGCCACCAAAAATTAAACTTATCATTATATAAAATAATAATAAATTTTTCTTGTAAGACTTTATATTAATAATAAAAAAAAAAGATAACTTTTTAATTTTTGGAAGATCGCCTAAAAAATTAATAAAAATTTTAGAAATAATAATTGAATTAAAACAATAATAATAATAATTTTGAAGGCTATTCATTTAAATGTTACTATAAAATACCTGTAGTGCATAAAGAAACCGATGCTAAAATCGTATCAAAAATTAAATTTGGTACTAAACCTAATAAAATTGTTAAAATAAAACATAACATTAAAATAAAAAATTCTCGTTTTAATGTGTCTTTATAAACAAAACTGTAATTTAAATTTAAATTACCAAAAATAACTCTATTACAAAAATACATAGTATATAACACACTTAGAATAACTCCTGTGACTGAAATAATTAAAACAAAAAAATTTTTTTCAGCTAAACCAATAAAAACGATTAATTCACCTATAAAGTTACAAGTTCCAGGAAGCCCAATATTACCTAAGCAAAAAACCAATAAAAAACTAGAAAATATTGGCATTGTTTGAACTAAACCTCCATAATAATAAATAATACGAGTTGAATATTTATCATATAAGACGCCAATAGCAAAAAAAAGTGCTGAAGAAACAATTCCATGACCAATCATTAAAAAAATACTGCCTGAAATTCCTTGAATATTACCCGAAAAAATGCCTAAAACAACTAAATTCATATGAGCAACTGATGAATAAGCTATAATTCGTTTCATATCTATTTGACGAATAGTTGTCAGTGATGCATAAATAATACTAACTAAACAAAAAGTATCTACAAGTGGTAAATAAAAAACAGTAGCTTGTGGGAAAATAGGTAATAAAACTCGTATAAAGCCATAACCACCCAATTTTAATAAAATTCCAGCTAAAACAACTGAACCTGCTGTTGGAGCTTCGACGTGAGCTTCTGGTAATCAAATATGTAAAGGTATTGTTGGAATTTTAATTGCAAAAGCTAAATATAAAAATAATCATAGAATTATTTGTTTATCAAAATCAATAAAAATTTTTGATAATAAACTAAAACTACAAACACCTGTATCATAATATAAAATAAGTAAAGCAAAAAATAAAAATATAGAACCAAATAAAGTATATAAAAAAAATAAAAAACCAGCTCTAATACGACGTTCTCTTGAACCTCAAATCCCTATAATAAAAAACATAGGAATTAAAATACTTTCAAAAAATATAAAAAAAGAAATAATATCCATAGCAGAAAATGAAAGAATCAAAAAAATTTCAAGTAATAAAAAATACAAACAATAATCAGCCACTTTAATAAATTTTGTTTTATAAGACGTCAATAAACATAATGGAATAATAAATGTACTTAAAATAATAAAAAATAAAGAAATACCATCAATACCAAAAGCAATATGATTTATTAAATTTTGTGATAATTCGTCACTTATAAATTTTTTTTTTAAAATAAACTGATATTTAATATTACTTCTATCAAACAAAATTCAAAAAAAAATAGAAAGGAAAAAACAAAAAACACTTGTTTTTAAACTAATACTTTGTATTTTTTTTTGATCTATATTATTTTTAATGGCAACTAAAATAAATAAAGATACTAGTAATAAAATAATTAATATAATAAATAATAGCATTTTAAATAGTAAAATTTTAAATATATAAACACCTAAAAAAAAAAAAAAAAATTATTTATATAAAATTAAAAAATATTTAAAAAATTTTTTAATAAAAATATTGAAAATTTTTTTATTTTATTTAAATTGGTTTTTTTTTTTTTTTTAGGTGTTTATATATTTAAAATTTTACTATTTAAAA
>Ga0115008_10001338_pt1 | contig 19779 bp, 23 predicted proteins | sample FraStrMetagenome_FD_87164 | JGI IMG/M metagenome (GOLD analysis project Ga0115008, IMG submission 87164) | Marine eukaryotic phytoplankton communities from Arctic Ocean - Fram Strait ARC3M Metagenome | ecosystem: Environmental > Aquatic > Marine > Oceanic | place: Fram Strait | collected...
AAAAAGCCTTTTATTAGACATAATCTGCACAATCAAATAAATTTTGACCTTTAAAAAGTAGAGGAAGTAGATAATTCATGAGTTTTTCGTCGTTTCACCGTCTTAAAATAACAATTTCTGGACTGTTGAGTCCTCCAGTTTCAGACGCTTATTTTCGACTTCTTGTAGTATCGCCATGTCAAGCATCTCCAGCTTGAAACGGTTACGTAATCGCAAGGCTTCGCATGCCAATATTCTCGAAGAGAGCTCGCACAAACCTGCCAGGTAATTTTTCATCTCCGAAAAATTACAGCTTACCGTATCTTGTCATTCTTTCCGTATTTGTCCGGCTTGAAAACAAGTCGTAGTTGTCCACCTGTCACGAAAAATTAACTTTTCGCATGCAAAAAATTATATCGAGAGAAAGCTATGAGGGACGAGATTGATTTTAAGCCGCTTATTGATTTAGAAAATCAGCAAAGATCGCCGATTATTAAATCTAGGGATGAGTCGAAAATTCAAAAATTTTTAAAATGTCAAATCAAAACGACCCAAAACAAGATCGTCCACATTCTTTCCAGCATGCGAAGCTCAGTCTTCAGAAAACTTACCGCCACTTAAAATCGAAAAAACTAAATCTAAGCCTCATAGGTCCAAGGGACTCATGAAAGCAATCGGGCTGCAGAAAAAGCAGCGCCCCGTAGACTCACGTGATGCTTCCATGCGCGAGAACATGCATGCTCCTCCACATTTGAATCAGGAGAGGGCTAACCCCAAATGCACTTACTAACAAACTTCCAAATCAGCAGAAATCGCGAATTTCTAATCATTGCCAATCAACTAAAAATTCAAATCTTTTGGCTTTGCTCCAAATCTATCATCGTTTTCTTAATTAGCCGCAGAAAGCCGATAACTGCGATCCCTCCCCATTTGCAGCACCGTCAATTCAATTTCGGCATCGGTCAATTCTAATTCAACTTCAAGGCCCGACTTGATTAAAAGCGTGTTTCATATTCATCTCATTGCGTCAAACTTTCTTGCCGATGCCTTAAATAGACCCGCTAAGCGATGGACAGTCGATTATCTCCAATAATGTCATCACAGAACCGTGCACGAATAAACGCTCAAAGCCGGAGATGGCGTCCGAGAGCCAGATCGGGCTCAGGAACAACCAGTTTCAAGTGACAATCACGGTCATAGAAGCCAGACAGCTAATGGGGACGAACATGGACCCAGTTGTTGAAATCAAAGTCGGAGACGAATGCCGCTTTACTTCTCAGAAGTCGTCAACCAATTGTCCGTACTACAACGAGGTCTTTGTCTATGACTTCAACATTCCCCGCAACGTGTTTTTGGACAAAATGGTAACGCTGACAGTTCTGCATTCGAAGAATATGCTGCGGAGTGGCACTCTTGTCGGCCGCTTCAAAATGGACGTCAGAACTGTCTATGAAGGTAAATTTTAAACAGTTGCAACCTTTTCTGACTTTTATCAAAGCGCCTGATCATCAGTTCCACCAAAGATGGGCGATCCTTACCGACGGGAAAACGGCGTCTTGCAAAGGTTACCTGAAACTTGACATTTCGGTACTCGCGAAAGGAGACATGCTTAGAAGTATAAAACCAGCCGATAGCGATAAAGAAGACGATATTGAAAACAATCTTCTTCTGCCTCATGGAATTACCGAGCGTGTAATGGCGAGATATTATTTCCGTGTTTTCTACGCCGAAGGACTCCCGAAAATGTCCTCGGATACTGTCGGCAAGATCAAGTCTGTGATCAAAGGCGAAAAAAACGATCTGATTGATCCATACGTGGAAATCTCTTTCGCCGGTCAGAAAAGAAGGACTTCAACTGAGAAGACTTACGAAGCGCAGTGGAACGAAATGCTTCAGTTCACTGAACTCTTCCCCGCGCTTTGCCAGCGTGTCCAGATTCAAGTTCGCAACGACGGAATGCAAGATAGCGTCATTGCAACGCATTTTCTGGACATGACAAAAGTGTCGAATCAAGGCGATAAAGGATACCTGCCGACATTTGGCCCGACCTACATAAATTTATAAGGCTCGCCACGCGGTTACTCAGTTACTGGCGAGCACGGAGAACTCAACGACGGAATTGGAGAAGGAGTAGCTTTCCGCGGCCGGCTGGTCGTCGCTTGCCATATTGAACTTATCGACGAAGCTGCAGGAGAAGACATCACGATGGAAGATTCGGACGACGAAGCAGAACCGAGACCGATTCAAAGCTTATCAGAAAATAGCCTTGGGCGAGTGGAAGAGTTCTTCCTCTTCACTACTTTCCTCGAAGCGTCAATGATCGACAAGAAAGCGACAGACAAGCCGATAAGCTTCGAGGTCTCAATCGGAAATTACGGAAACGTTGTTGATGGAAAAAACGCTCCTTCGAAAAGCGAACGGCAGAGAGATGCTGACGATGATCATGATGACGCGGATACGAAAAGGAAGAGTTATAATTTGATTAAATGAAATCAGACATTAATTAACGTCTTTTTATTAAATAGATATAAATTTGAAAAGCGGTGAAGAATCCAGGCGAAAAAGGTTGACTTTAGATCTGAGTTGAACCAGTTGGAGAGATGATGGCGAGTTCAGGGCTTGCGACGGGTGTTTTAGATTTAAACAATTCAGGCGAGATTCGACGAAGGCCAAGTACGGGCCAGCTTGTTACTTTTTGCCAAATAGATTTCTGAATTTTAATATTTTTAGCAAAGTTTGGAGGATAAAAAAAAGCTTACATTTTGCTGCTCGGGCTGATCTTCCCGAGGAGTTTCAACGGGCGACGGAATAGTCATCTCGCTCTCGAGCGTCTGCATGGTCGTGACAGATGAAGGGCGCTCGATCTCTTCTTCCATTTCAGGAAGCTCGTTTGATTCGTACTCTTCAATCACTTTATCGCAAAGTTCAATAAGTTCTTCTTTGACAATAACGATTTCTCTTTGTTCTTCGTAATATTGATCAAGACGGCTCAGGGTGACAGATTCCATCGAGGAATACGATTTCACGGAGATTTTCGAAAGTCTTGAGGTAGCTCGTTCTTCTGGCGTCATTGACTCTTTTCGCATAGACAGCCGGCTGCTCAGAACTCGACAAGCTTGGTTCACATCATCAGAACAAATCGGTCTTGCTCGGGCGCTACAGCTTTTATGTAAAGAAGTTTAATTTTTTTTATAAATCTAACCTGTTCATTGGAACAATATTTTCTGGTTGATCGTCGTCGTGCTTTGATTTGCAAGCTACCCATCGGCGGATTCGTCGCCAAGAAATTTTCATCTTCATTTTAAGTGACTAAAAGATCAAAACTGATATTTTATAGTACAAAAAAAATTTAAAAGCTTTACTTGATCGCTTACTTGATAATTGCGGAAGATCAAAACTGATTTTTCAAAAACAAAAATTCTTGATAATAAAAAATATTCTAGAAAATCCATATAAGTAACAAAACAATAACTCGATTCAAGCCTCCTCAGTCAATCAAACATGTCTGTTCATTCCTTTTCTGCAGAAGCTGCTGCAGATTGCCGATCAACGACCCCATCTATGCGCCCGCTTACTAACGACAAACAATATTACCATATGCCTTTTAACGAGCGCAAACCGTGCTGCTACGTTACTTCATACTGGCACGATCACAAGCGGCGACTGTACAACACAAACGTTCTCGAGCGCGTGTGTGACAAGCTGCGGGAAGGATTGGACGACGTGGAGGAAATGACGAGGACAGAGCAAGATCATCCCGAAAGAAGACTCAGGGCGATAATGGACGATCTTGCAAATGGCACGTCGACTTATTTAAGGCTTGTGAAATCATCCGGAAATCAAACAGGTGCAAGTGCCGTTGGACGCACTCGCCTTGATCGCGAACGGCACCGACTTTGTCTCCGCGAAATCGAAAGCGTTTCTAATGACGCCGCTAACGTCAGAAAAGTGCGCAAATCAAATCTTGACGAAAAACTCGCCCAGGCTCACGACTTGCTTGCAACTTTGAATAAACTTCTGGCAGAACCGCAAGATTCTGTTCCCGATATAATTATCTGGATGCTGCGCGGTGGGAAGCGCCATGCTTTCACGAGGATAAATGCTCGCCAAGTATTCCATTCTATCGTAGAAGAAGAAAGCGGAAAACATTGTGGAAAAATTCAAACAAGATTTTTAACACTTCCAGGACGAAAAGGTCTTGGCAGCTCTGGCTGGACAATTCAAGCAAAGCTGGAAATCTATATGTGGTTCGGCCTGGCGAAAAACAAGAAAGACTACCTCAGAGGCCTTCCAAACGGATTCGATCTTCCGCCAGGACTTCCGATAGGAGTGCCTCCTCCATTTATTATTTACAAAGATCGGCAACAGTTTGTTCTCAGAAGTCACCTCTTCCAAGGCCGGGGACTTATCGCCGCTGATAGTTCTGGCCTATCCGATCCTTTTGCCAAAGTTATTTTTTCAACGTGCGTCGGAAAAACGCAGGTTATTGACAAAACTCTGTCGCCAACGTGGGACGAAATGATAGAAATGACGGATATAACGATGTATGGAAAAGCAGAAGACTTCCAAAGTGATCCGCCGATGGTTATCGTCGAGATTTTCGATCAAGACGAAGAAATGTCATTTCTAGGTCAAGGTGGAAAGGAAAAAGCGGAGTACATCGGGCGGCTTATCGCAAAGCCTGTTGTCAAAATGGCTGGCGATCCGTACGAGAAGCCAAATTTTCCGCCAACTCTTGATTGGTATCAGGTTTATAGAGGCACAGTGCGAGCTGGCGAGGTCTTGGCATGCTTCGAGCTCCTGCAACAACCGCTTGACTCTCGAAATTTGGAGAAAAAATTGTGGAAGATCTGGTGCGAATCAAAAGGTCTTCCTATGAAAGAAAATGATATAAAAGTAGTGGACAAACGAATAACTGAACAGGGCGTTTGCGTATCTGTCCCGCGCGGTATTCGTCCGATTCTAGCGCCGTACAGGGTCGAAGTCCTTTTTTGGGGTCTGCGCGATCTGAAACGTATCAATCTTATGGCAGTTAATCATCCGAGAGTCGAAGTTGAAATCGCGGGTAAATCGATAGAATCCGAGATTATCGAGAATTACAAGAAAAATCCAAACTTCTCTATACCAATTAAATTCATCGAGGACGTTGAGCTTCCGGACAACCAGTATTTATGCCCTCCGATAACAATAAAAGCGAAAGACACACGAACATTTGGCCAAGATATTCTGCTTGGCACCCATATAATACGAAATGTTTCAAAATTCTTCTTCACTTGTCCACCCAAACACTCGCTTGCTGCTGACGAAGCCAGTCTGGTTATTCAGGGGTCGATTCACGAGAGCCAAAATGTTATTGCAAAAGAGGCAAAGTCAGCTGTGCTGGTCCCGATTGACGAAGATGCGAAAAAAGATGACGAGGAAGAAGCGACTGATGAGGTTGCGCTCGACTGGTGGAGCAAGTACTTCGCTTCCAAAGGTTTCTTGTAAAAAATAACAGACAATAAATCGTCTTAGAAACGAACAAAGCTGATAAGGCCGAGGCGGAACACAATGCCGAGCCTCAGTCTGACGATGAAAACGGAAACCAACCAGAGTCATCTAAAGATCCTCCTGTTGATAGCGAGACCAATTCCTCAGCTAGGTTCTCACTAAGTATGAGAATGAAACTTCTAACTTCATTTCTAGTAGGTTTAAGATTTTCAAAAAGTTCAAAAGGACTCCAAGATCGTCCAAAATGACCAGACCTTCGTTGCCTAAGGCACCAAATATAATCTCGGATCCTGATTTTGAGGGCAGTAATGTCCCTAATGTTGATGAGGAACCGGAGGAAGTAAGTCTTTTTTGATGCAGACTAACTCACTTGCACAGAATAAAAATAATACGGTGAACTTGAAAACTAACAAACTCTGCCTGAACCTATAAAACAGTTCCTAACCATACAAGCGGTGATAACTCTACTAAACCTGGTGCCAAAAAGCTCATTGCTGGAAACTTCAAGTCCGCTGTGCAAAAAGCACAGCGCTTGACTCCTTCGCATCGTCGTAAAAAGAAATCTAAGATCATCGAAGAACTCAAAATATTCGACGCGGAACTGGAAGCTCAATCTGAATTTAATGGATTCACGGATTTATTTCACTCGTTTGAACTTTATCGAGGAAAGGTAAAGAGCTTATAAATTGTCAATTTTAGAATAATAAACTAAATTAAATATATTTCAGACGCGAGACGAAGTAAGTTCTATTTATAAATGTAATATCGATAAAATCCGAAATTCTTTTGTCAGAATTTTGACAATCAACTATTTTTAAACAGATAAAATTTTTAATCTTTTAAAAAAAGATGCTATGCACATTTTACAGTATTTTAGATGTCCGACGACGGATCAGATGAGAATCGAGTGGTTGGAAGCTTCAAAGGCGGCTTCAAAATTTATAGGACGCCCGTTCCGAAAGATTCTGAGCAGCCTTGTCCTGTTAATGGAATGTTCAAAGGTATTTTTCTGGTAAATGGTCAAGTTATCACTTTCGTAGGACTTCCTTCCAACGAGCCCATCCACGTTCTCTGCCGCGTATATATCGTACAATGCAACGATCTTCATCCGATGGATCCGAACGGCAAGGCTGATCCATATCTGAAGATTACTCTAGGAGGAAAAACAATAAATGACAAAGATAATTACGTTAGCAAGCAGCTGAATCCCGTCTTTGGGAAGTGCTTTGACATTGAAGCCACTTTTCCAATGGACTCCGAACTTGCAATTCAAGTTTACGATTGGGATCTACTTTCAGGCGATGATCTGATTGGGGAGACAAAGGTTTTAGCATTTGCGCATATTTGTAAGTATAAAAACGATTTATTTGGTAGATCGACTTGGAGAACAGATTTTATTCAAAACATCGAGCAACTTGTGGATATAGTCAGCGCTATGCGATTTTCGGGTATAATCAATGGAGGGACCCACAGAAGCCAACTCAGATTCTCACGAAGCTTTGTAAAGGAACGGATAATAAAAGCTAAAAATCAAATTCTTGAAATGATGGAATAGATTGATCCCATTAAAAGAAGCTAAATTGGACGGACCTTATTTCGAAAACGGAAAAGTCCGAATCGGTAAACGGACATTCACTGGCCAGCAAGAAATTGAAGATGAAAACGGACTCAGGTATTAACTATTTAATTAAAACCATTTTAATTCTGCGTTTTAGAAAAGTAACTTCCGAGCATGCAGCTCTGATTGCTCTCAAGAACTGGCATGACATGCCAAAAGCTGGAGTAAGTCTTGTTCCAGAGCACGTAGAATGTCGTGGACTTTATAATTCTGAAAATCCTGGCATTGAGCAAGGGAAAGTAGAAATGTGGGTCGACATGTTTCCGATGGACACGCCAGCGCCAGGTCCTCCAGGTAAACTTTTTATACTAGACTCTGAAAGACGCAAACTTCAGTCGATATCTCGCCACGAAAGCCGAAGAAATATGAACTTAGGGTTATCATCTGGAATACTGATGAGGTCATTTGCGAGGACGACGATGTTTTCACCGGCGAGAAGATGTCGGATATTTACGTAAAAGGATGGATTAATGGCCTCGATGAAGACAAACAAGAAACCGATATTCATTATAGAAGTCTCACCGGAGAGGGCAACTTCAACTGGCGTTTTATGTTTCCCGTAAGTGCTAAAAAGAATTTTAGTCTCAAATATTTTACGTTTAATTTTACGTTCAAACGCACTGTCAAAACAAAAATAGATTTACGTACATTTTTTAAAGCCCACCAAATAGCAGAATAATTCTTCTGACTTTTAAAATGCTAATCAAGGTTGTAAAAATGCTTAAATTGTACAGAAAAAATGCGTCAGCGAAAAATGTATTTAAGTTCGACTATCTCGTTGCTGAACAAAAGATTGTTGTCTCGAAGAAAGAATCTGTTCTGTCGTGGGATGAGACAGAGTTCAGACTGCCTGCAAGGCTCACTTTGCAAGTTTGGGATGCCGATCATTTTTCTGCTGACGATTTTCTGGGAGAGATCACGCTTGATCTTAATGCAATGCCAAGAGGAGCCAAGACTGCCAAAAGCTGCACTGTTGAAACTTGCACGCTGGAGAATGGAAATCTTCCAACTGTTTCGGACCGGGTCTCAAAGTGATACAAGCAGTTTAAATTAATACCTTTTTGAACCCATAAAAGCTCTTCCAACTGCGTCGCATCAAAGGTTGGTGGCCATTCCTGCGGACGGACGAAGCCAACCCAACGGGCGAAAAAGAAGTAACTGGAAAAGTAGAAGCAGAAATCCACCTAATGACCTTCGAAGAATCTGAAAAAGCCCCTGCTGGTCGGGGCCGTGAGGAGCCCGATCCACTCGAAAAACCAAATCGTCCCGATACCTCATTTGTGTGGTTCATGACGCCACTGAAGTCCATTCAATACCTCATCTGCGTTCGGTAACTTGAGCCCATATAAATTTTGTCTAATTTTGATTGACTGATCAAAATTGAGTTGTATCGTATTCGTATTTAGGTTCAAATCGTTGTTGATTAAAATTATTATAATCGTCTTGATTGCGTTGTTGTTTGGACTTTTCCTGTACTCTGCACCTGGCTTGATAATGCAGAAAATCTTAGGATAGGGCCGAATCGACCTATTTATGATAATTTTTGAATTCTCCCGATGAAAAGGGAGAATGACTCTGTTCCATTCTAGACCCAAAATTTCAGGAGTTTAGGCTGACTGTACACACAATTCAGATTCAAATGGTGGCTCATCAAGGGACTCTGCTTCTTCTTAGTCATCTTGCTCTTTGGGTTGTTCCTGTATTCTGCGCCAGGACTCATCATGCAAAAACTACTTGGAGTTTAGAAAACTATTATTTGAATAATCGCTTCGGTTTATTTATAAAAACCTTGTACAGAAACAAGATCTCTTCTTGAAATGAACTAAACAGATAATAAAAAATCATTATATTCTCAAATCATAAATTAATGGTCCCGTCCACAATCGTGTCTCGAATGTCTTTCATGAATCTGGCAACATCAAGCACTCCAACTGAATGTTCTTGTTCCAGTAAATCGATCTACAAAGTTTGTTAAAAGGACGAGAGGAGAATTCGAAAAATACCTGAGGCGCGGACTTATGTGTCACGAGGGGCCTATCCTCCGTGATAAACTTAAAATCTTCTGTCATGCCAATAACGTTGACGTATTCAGAAGAATATGCTCGTCGATAATCAGCTCGTTTGGCGAGCGGTGCTTTACCATCGAAAGCTAATGTGAACTAGACTCGTTAATAGAAACTACCAGTTACGCAAATTGCACTCACTTTTACGAGTTCTCTGACGTGCTTTGATTTTTTGTCAAAGATACCCATGAATTCAAGTGTTTAATTTTATAGTTTTGAAAGATGGTTAAATCTCGGAAAATTTCTAAGATTGATTCTCGTTCATTTCGGCGTTGATTTATAAACCGTGTTGAATTCATAAGATGGCGCTATGCGTAAGGCTCTTCTTCTGACATTTACGGACAGAATATCAAGCTCGTCAAAAAGTTAAGGTGAAAAAACGGGTACTTTTCTGGACATTATTGGCTGTGGGATGTTTATTGGCAATAAATTATTGCAATTTTACTAGTGATCGACGATCAGTAAAGTAGAACTTATCAGGAAATTTATTCTTCGTCTTCTTTGAGTTTCCCGAATACGGCAGCTGGAACAGTCTGCTTTTTGATGTCCATTGAAGGCCCCTCGTCGTCCGAGTCATCCTCGTCTAGGTTGATCTCGTCCTTGTTGCCCACCGCTTCTGCTGGCGTGTCTTTTTTAAGCTGGGCGTTGGTGCTGGAAGCGACGAAGCGAATGTTCCCGCCGTCGACTTCCTTGGCATTCTTAGCATGACGAAGAGCAGCGTGCTGTTCCATCATTCTCATGTCGACGTCGCCATCTTCTTCCTCCATTGGAGCGAGATCAGCAGTCGTGCCAGTTGGTTCCGTATTCTGCGCCAACATAGCGGCAGCCATGTAGTTGACTTGCGTGTTGTGAGTCGCCGCGACTTGGCGCTTGACACGCAGCATTTCTCGGATCGTATCTTCGTTTCCGTGTTCAGTCTCGAAAGACTCCCACTTTGACCAGAATTCTTTCTGAACGTCGGGATTGCACATGTTTGCTGCATGCGAGAAAATGGCTCTTGCTCGGTCAGATTCGCCAAGTTTACTAGAAAAACGTCAGAAAAAGAGGGAGTGGCTGGACTTACCGTTCGAGCTCTGCATATCGGATACACATCTCCCGACTTCCATCTGCATTGAGCTTGTTGATGGCGTCTTCGTAAACGGAGCGACAAGCGGTAATTCCGTGAAGCTCAGCTGTCCGCTTGACGTAAATTGTGAACACTTCGAGTTTCTCGTCATCTTTGACTGAAAAGAGCATTTTAAGTTAATTTGCAAAAAAAGTAAAAAACTCACCTTTGTCGATAGACTTTTTATAAATATCCATCGATCGCTTGACAAGTCCATGCTCTTCTTCGAGTTTTGCGTAGAGCAAGAAGATTTTCTTCGAGAACTCGGATGGGATATCTTGAAGACACTGCTCGAAGAGATCACGTGCTCGCTCCAATTTTGTACCCTTGAATCGGTCCAGGAACTTCACCAAATAAGTCTGCCAAATGTCGAACACGTGAGGCCAAGTAAAGAGCTCCACGCCTCGCTCGTATGCTGAAACATTTAATTTAGGCAATAAGAAATCGTGAGTAATGGGAAGAAAATTTACGAGAGAGATTCAATAGAAGGTTCTCGACAAGGAGAAACCAGTTGATATTTAAGATAATGTCAGTTGACGAAGCAAACTGTCTCGGAGACAGTTTTAAGATGGGTTTCTCTAGTGTATATATTCAAGTTGCCGTATTTTATGTTGCTATTTGTGGTCAAAAACTTCATCAAGCTCAAAAGACGGTGTGTTTTTACCTTTGAAAGATTCTTCGAAATACTGATTTTCTTCTAAAAACAGGGCGAAATTGAGAATAATCTGAGGCGTAGCAATTTTCAAGTCAATAATCCTCTCGTAAACTTGCTTCGTGCTACTGAAGTTGCCGAAACTTTCTTCCAAGTCGGCGTACATGGACCAGAGTTTCAAGCTTCTGTAGACGCGATTCTGCACTGGCTCGGAGTTGTCAAAGTATTTCGCTCGCTTCTTTGGAATTGTCGTGCTGCGTCGCATGAGGCTCAGAGCGCCGTCGTAGTGTTCTTGGCGGAGCTCCATTTCGGCGTATTCGCACCAAACGGCGGCGAGGTCGTCGACAGATCTGAATTGAACTTTCGCTGCTTTTTCAAAGATCGTTCGCGCATCGTCGATCTGCTCGTTTTCTTCGTAAAACTTGGCAAATGCGACCCAAAGTTTGTACAGTTTTCCGACAGCTTTCATCGGATCAACAGTTTGAAGCGCCTCAGTGAATGTATTTATGCACTGGCGCGGTTTTTCTTTGTAAAGCTCGGCTCGTTTGAGCCACTCGTGAACATTGTGGGGATTTTGGCGAAGAAGAACGGAATTGACGAGGAACGGGCGACGCTCGAGAAGATCTTCGAATCGGGCAAGCTGCATTTCGAGCTCGTCTTCGTCAGTAACGTCCTTAAAAGAAAGTTGTTTTTAAGTTTTTAAAATTCTTATATTAAAAAAAAATTAAAAATTAATAAAATTGAAGAAATTGATTAATTTAATTAAATAAAATTCGCTATTCACAAAAGTTAACCTGCATAGAAGTCGAGATCAGCTCTTCTTCAAAAGCTGCAAAAGCGTCGAAAATTTGTGTAAAATCTCGAACTGTTTTCACACTTTGAATTCCTTCTTCATAAACATCTCTCGCTTTCTCGAAAAGCGCTTGTCGAATGTAATAATCGGCAAGTAGACACCATTGCTCTCCGACTTGATCTGTAAACTTTCTGAAGCCAGATCGGATGATGGCATCCGCATTTAATCCAGAGATTTCTTCTGGATGTTTGGCAATTAAATCGCAGAGTTCTTGCCAAAGCTGGTGTTTCGATTTGCCGTTTCGAGAGTTGAAATTATCGTCGTTTACGATGTCAGAAAGATATCTTCCAGCTTCATCGAGTCTGTTGCTTTTCAACAAATAGTCGATAAACTCTTCAATGCATTCTGGCGACAGTTTCACGAATCGTCTGAAGCAGCGAACAGCTGTTTCGGAGATATCGTGCCGCTTCAAAAATTTAATGTAAACCATCCAGATTCGATTGTGCTGCGTGACAGGCAGCGCGCGAAGAGCTCTGTCGAAAGTTCTTCGCGTTCTTGTGACGTATTCTTGGCGACTGAGCCACTCGCCGTAATCAGTCCAGATTCGAGGCATTTTGTGCATGAAAACAAGAGCGCGCTCGTGAGCGTTATTAGCTTCTTCGTACGCTGGATGCTCGATCGACAGACCTGAAATTGGCTTGTTTTAACCCATCGCTGCTGATGAGGCGATTTTGATGGAAAATTCGGAAAATCGGGGACTTTTGGAAAATTGGGTGATTCGGGCATTCAGGGATTTTCGGAAATTCGGGGATTTCGGGAAGACCAAAAATTTTTGCCGAAATAGCAACCTGCATAAGATATGGAGCTTTCTAATAATGAACTGTACCTTTGCACTGTCTTCTTCGCTCACGAAGATACTTGTACCAAAGCTTGTAAGATCCTGGCAGTTGTTTCAGTGCTCGCTGTAAATTTCCGAATGAAAAAAATTGAAAAATCGAGATAGATTCTACCTCGTAGATCATGTTGAGCTCTTCAAAGGTAGTATCCTGCTTGTGCTCGAGGTATCTAAGCCACGTTTGCACCGAGTGTGGGTTTCGAAGACATTCCTCTTCGTAGACAAAGTCTTCATCTGATATGTCTATAGCAACCATTCTAAAAGAGAACAAATAAAAAAAAGGATAAATTTCTGGACTGGACCGAATTCTCTATCACAAATTGTATATCAGCGAGGTTTTAAAATTAAGAATATTGGAGGAAAGCTAAGCTTAAAATACAGCGCTGTGATTGGTTGAAATGCTACGCGTTACAAAGTCCTCCTGGAAGAAGTTTCAAAAAGAAGAAGCTATCAAAAATGGTGGTCAAATAATTTATTGAAAATTTTTTTTATATTAACAGAATAAAGTTAAAGAAAAGATATAGATAAATTTTGCATAAATAAAAAAAAGAAAATTAAAATTTCTTCTTGATAGCTACAGTCGATTTATTTTGAAGAAAAACCTTCTTGAGCATCAGATCCGGAAGGTTCCCAATAAGAGCGCGCTTTTCTTCTGTCGGAAGAGAGTGGTAACGCTAGAAAGTATAAAAGTCAAATAATGCAAATCGCCGAATAGCATACATGCGTCTCGTTTAGGCACCATTTGAGAATTTCGACCTGGATCTCTTCCTCTTTTCTTTCGCAAGTATTTTTCCGCGACTTGATTGTGCACGATCCAGCATTTGATAGCAAGACTTCGCCTTTTAGAGGATATTTCATCGATTTAATTATGGTAAAAAATCTAGATAAGTTTACCCGTTCCTTTAGCGCAGAGAGTGAGATCGTCGTCAACCCAAAAAGCTGCCTCAGTTCCAAGCGTCTCGTCCCACCAGACCGCTTGCGGTCGATTGGCTCCTCTACCATGGTCTGCCATGCTTTCGTCTTTCTTCGACGATTCCGCCATGATCCATTTGTATCCGTCATTCGCCATCACTTCGGCAAATTCTTCATCTCCGCTTATTCCAGTCAGCTCCTGGATGATCATTCGCGTGTCCAAACTGTCAATCTCGGCGTTGACGGCGAGTTCCGAGAAGCTGTATTTTTCGATGATTTTTCCATCCCGCGCAACTTCATAATTGTCAAAATGATCACGAAAAACATCATTCATATCGCGCCATTCTTCGAAAAACTCAGCGCTCACGCGAACAAAATCACCGTCGTTGATAATTTTTTCTCGCAATTCTTTTTGTTCAATCATAGCTTAAAACAGATGAGTGATTTTTGACCTGGAAAAAAAATCTTACATGCTTCGAAATTAATTCGCACGCGCATTGTACCACGGGCATCGAAAAGCTTCCAGCCGAAGCCGCGTATTTGAGCGCCAGGAAGTTTGAAATCAAGCATGGGAGAAGGCGGACTTATATGTTGGATATTCATGCGCCAACGGAGATTGATTGTTCCATCGAAGTTGTTCTCGTCCCACGTATGTACCTGAATATTGGTAACCCTTGCGGGGAAAGTGACCAACTAGTTGTTCACTTTAATTTCGCTTAAAATGGCTGAGCGAAGCGAAGCTCCGCGCCAAAAATTAAAAATAGAAATATTTTGACGCGAAGCTTCGCTTCGCGCTTTTAGCTTCGCTTCACTCAGCCATTTTTAACGATATAAAAGTGGACAACTAATTGGTCACTTTCCCCGTAGGGGTTAAACTCCCAAACAAAGCAAAGTTAGAGCTGTACCTGAATAACAGTCCGCTCAATCTGAGTGATGAGATTCACCCACGATGAAAAATTGACATCTTCGGAGGAATTGTTTTTTTCAGCCTCAAAAACGAAAAACTCCGGTATGTCACGGTCGAATCGCGGACAATTCAGCTTCAATCCGACATTGTGCGCGGAAAGTGGCTGATCCAAAAGCATGCGCGCGCCTTCTTTAGGCGACCATGTGGCGATATACAAATACGAGTACTGCGTGGAATGGTCAGCGAGTGGTTGATCCTGTCCGTTTCTTTGCACAACTACTGGATCATCGGGCTTGTGATAAGCGATGTATTCTCGAGCTCTAAGCACCCCGTTTTTCCGGCATGAAATCGAAGCTACGACTTCGCCGAGAATGACTGACGACGAACGGGCAGCACCATTTGAATTTACTCTTTGAAAAAAATGAAATTTTTTTTATGAAATGTTATTCTGAAACTAATTGGTCATTTAATTTAATTTCATCCGTTCCTTATGGAAATTTTTCCACTTTTATCGTGATGATTTTCTCGTTTTGACCCCCCAAAAGTAAAGACCCGAGTGAACGGTATAACAGAAAGTGACAGCCAAATGTTTTTACTCCCTTTTGTAGTAACAACGTTCATCACGCTGCAAGTAATATTGATCAGATGCGATTGAGTAGAAATTGGAACAGATAATTCGCTCTGAAGAAATGATGGTTCCAGCGGTGAAATTAAAACTCGGAGGAAAGCGCCAGTTTTTCGCGACCAAATGGTCACACAGCTCGTTGTTTGCCAGCGATGAACAACGATACGACGCGCGCTTGCTGGCTCTGACCAGACGACTAAGCAGTTTCCAGCGAAGAAGACTTTTTCCACGCTTCCGGGGAAGTTCTCGCTCAGAGTTACTGTCTGGCCTGTGACATAATTTTGAACGACGATCACTCTTTGCCGGTAAATAGATTTGGACTTTCCTCCTCCAACCAGAATCGGTCCGATTTCCCGCTCGACGTAGAACGCGATCTGGTCGCCATCACGTGCCATCGGCCGTGCGTCTCCATTTATATCATTTTGGGAGTAGAGCTTGTCAAGGTCGAATTTTGGCGAGACGAGGGAAACTTTTGGGTCGCGTGTCTTTTGCGAAATAATAAGTTGTGGCTTTTTCATCATTTCTGAAAGTCGACTCGCCCATTTTCCGATGTTGCCCTTTGCAGTCGTCAGACGAAGAGGAACGTTTTTGATATTCGAATTGATGTCTTTTTGAAGACACAAAGGTCCGTACATTATTTTTTTCAGGCCTCGAAGAGCTAATTCAGGATTAAATAAGAAAAAATCTTATATTAAGAATGTGGTACTCGGTTCAGTTTAAATTGATTCTAATCCCTTTCTTGAGTCAGCCCTCTTTTGGCCCAAGCAAGTCCTGGGTCTTGTCCATCGTGCCAGAAGAAGTCCGGCGGCGATCGCCCACTACCAGACCAGGATTTTTTAAGAATCATGTCGGCTAGTTTCACTCCAAGAACTCTCGTGATCTGAACTGGTTCGAGTTGGCGGCTCAAGTGTGCCCGGCAGCGAGCGCGAATTGATCCTTTCAGCTTCGTCAAATAGTCGATTCCAATGTCGAGTTCCAACATAAACGAGTCGCAAGGAGCTTTGAAGAATATGTACAGGCTCAAGTAGGGAGCGATGCCGCCAGAACGAATGCCATTCGCAATAAAGATTTCAGGTAGACAACCGACGCCGAGGTTCAGGATATTGCTTAAACAGAGTTAACACTGTAAATAAGCGAAAAACAGTACTGTAGAACGGTAAGGAGCAGCAAGTCGGGGCGGTACACGTTTGCGTTAATGTCGAACTCGCTGTTTTGCGAAAGAAGCTCGAGAAAGTCTTCGTACTTCGGTGGAGGCGAGAATACTTCGAGGAGATCTTTCATTGTCGATTTGATCAGTTTTCCGACATGTATTATTTCATCTATGTCCTCGATGATTGTTTGAAGCGTTATCTCCTAAAAAGCTAGAATTATTCTCTCAGAAAATGAATATACCTTTTTCGGAATTTTAATGTACGGGAATCTTTTAGGAAGACTAGGAATTAGGTAAACTTTTCTTCCTTTTGAAAAGCGGTTGTTGCTCTTTTCCAGAAGCAACTGAACATTCTTGCCGAGCTTTTCAAGCAGCTGCGCGGCTCTCTTCCATGTCTCCGGCTCTTCCAAGTAAGCAAGCCTCATTTTTAAAAAAATCCAAAAATCACCGGAAAGTAGTGCTGAAGTTATATGTCGTGTAGGCAAAATAAAACACGTGTGGCAAGAGGACACATGAAGCAGCGAGCTAGAGTCAGAGCCGACTCGAAAAATAGAAACGCATACTCGTCGCATTGGGCTACCTGCTTGAGTCGAAAATAAAACATCGACGAAAATATTTCGGAATATTTAAGAATAAAACGTACGATTGCTGGTTCACAATTGCCAATTTAGAACCAGGTGGTTGATGCAGAGGTTATGAGTGTCCTCTTGGCTACAAACGAGGAAATTGCGGTGCACCTTCTAGGAAGGAACGTATTGCCTCAGGCGCTCTGAACTTCTAGCAATGAATGTGGTGCAGTTTATGTCCAACATGAAGATCTTGAATAGTTTTCTTATAAGCTCTTTACACGCAAATACAAATCAGAGAGAATGCGGACTTTCAAGAGAAGCAGCTTGGAGCCGACCGCCTTCAAAATTGAACGTATTCGGTCAAGCTTTAGATAAAAATAAACATGTCGGAAAAATTATGGGAGGACTGAACGCCGATCCGGGCAATTTTCCTTGGCAAGCAGCGCTCGTGAAAGATTATCGTATTATTTGTGGAGGTACCCTTGTTTCACCGACAGTAGTTATTTCCGCTCCGCACTGCTTGTCAGATTATCAAAAACCGGAAGAACTGGCTGTATCTGCTGGACATATCAAATCATCAATAGAGTAAATAAAAAAAGCCAAAAAAATTTTATAATATAATATATTATTAATAATATTATATAATATTCAAAAAATTATTATTATTTTAATATATTAATAATATTATATTATATACTATAATTTATAATTATTTTGTAATAATACGATATATTATAACTTATTTAATATAAACAAGCTATTAGCCTGAAATTTAAGGAGGTTTTTCGAGTCCGGATATCAGTATTCAACGATCAAGAAGATAATCAGCCACAAAGATTACGAACGTTCAATGTTTCTGAATGACATTAATTTGCTTATTATGAAAGAGCCTTTCGAGATAACCGATTTTGTCCGTCCAGCTTGTTTGCCTCAAATCTCCGAGTATCAACCATTCAATGGAGCATCCTGTGTTGTTTCTGGCTTCGGACAAGAAGGAACATGCAATTTTTATGAAAGATTTGAATCGACCAACCTGAAAAATGTGATCGTCGAGATCGTTGACAATGATAAATGTGCTAGAAAACTTGATTTTGACTTGGATAAATCTCAACTCTGCGCTTCAGGATACGAGAACGGAATGGACGCGTGTAAAGGAGATTCTGGAGGGCCGCTTGTTTGCAATGTTGAAGGAAGATGGACTCTCACTGGTGTTGTCAGTTATGGACTAAATTTTGGCGATAAAAACGTTCCAGGAGTTTACACGCGTGTCGCAGAATATCTCGACTGGATCTCGGATAATTCCAATATTGCGCCACAAACCAAAAAATCATTAATTGATCAGGTTTGCTAATAAAAAATTTATTTTTTATTTTACTATTTATTCAAGATTGAGCTCCCTCCCTCCCTTCCAAACGCGACATCTGTTAACTGTGACGTTACGGATCCCTGCGAAGGTAAAGAACAATGCACCACGTTCGTTGATGGCTGCGGAATACAACCTGTTCGTGGACATCACGCCGGTTTTGTCGAAAACCCGCCGAAAAACTGGCGAGCTTCTTTTGACTTCAAGTGCTCGGCTTTGGAATATACGAACTACCCAAAGCTAGAAAGTAACGAATGGCTCAGCGTTCTTGAACTTTCGACGATGGAGCCTGGCGAAAAGTGGATTCCTGGCGAAGGAACAACTCAAGTTTCATTTTACCAAGCTCGTGACAATCCCAGAGCTATGCGTATTCACGGTTCGACCACTGATTTTGAAGATACATTGAATTGCAAAGACGGGAAATGGGACGGATTTATAGTCGAGAATCTGGTGTCTTCGGATGAAACCAGCGTCGTCATAATTAAAAAATCAAATGGTCGTGTTTTTAGTCAAAACGTGAAGAAAACACAATATCTGAACCAAAGGCCATCACCTCCAAAATTTAATGCTTATGTTTCGCATGAGTTAGATTGGCCCGCGAGTTCTTTGGAAATTAAAAACTTCATTTTTGAACGACTTTAATATTATCTCAGATAATTTATCTGTTAAAAAAGTCCTGTTATTGAACGTGCCTACGTCCCTTGTATTTTACAAATTTTCCCTGGTCAAGTGAGCTCTTGAATCCCAAACTAATTATATCTATTTAAATAGTTCAACGTGCATACGTCTCGTGCCTTTCAAATATCCAAATGTTTCTGCTCTGAGCATGACATGTGAACTCTTTAACTCCTTATTAATTGATCATTTTCTGTACCAACCAATAATAAAATAAATATCGAGATAATTTTTATCGAGATCATTTTACTAAAAATAAGAAAAAACAGCGGAATGTTCATTTTACTATCTTTAAAAATTTTAATATTGGAAGTTTATTTAGTCTACAGAAATAATTTTCATCATTTTGTCTCCATCAGAATGGAATCTTCTTCATTTTCCTTTTTGCTGCTATGATTTTCGTAGAACTATAAAAAATAGATTTAAATAAACGTGCATTGATATTTTACCTTGTTGGCTTCGGCAATGGTGTTGAGCAGTGGGCGGCCATTGGTTTCGGGCAGCATGAAAAGAAGGACTCCGGAAGCGATGCAGAAGCCTCCGTAGATGACTGGAGGCAGCCACGGAATCTAAAAAAACCGATCAAAAGCAGTTGTCTTGTCTTTGAGCTTTACCGTTTTCCAGAATTCGTTAACGAATGGTGCGCAGATGCCCCCAATTCTACCGACCATGGAGCCAAGGCCAAGCGCGTTTCCGCGAATCTCAGTCGGGAAGACTGCTCCGTTAATCTAAATAACGGCAAAAGAGCCCGAAACGCCAAGCTTAGCTCCAAACATCAGCCACCTGCAATAACGCTAAGTCGCGAATAAACGAAGAATCAACGGACCACCGAGAAGCACTCGGCGACCCCAGATCTAAACAACAACAAAAAAAGTTTCGATTTTCGTGTTTTTCAAAAGCTCACAAAATGTGCATAAAAAGCTAAGAATTAACTTCTTACACCTTAACCCGTTAACCCGTTAACAAGGATCTGGCAACGCCGT
>Ga0115008_10001339_pt1 | contig 19778 bp, 21 predicted proteins | sample FraStrMetagenome_FD_87164 | JGI IMG/M metagenome (GOLD analysis project Ga0115008, IMG submission 87164) | Marine eukaryotic phytoplankton communities from Arctic Ocean - Fram Strait ARC3M Metagenome | ecosystem: Environmental > Aquatic > Marine > Oceanic | place: Fram Strait | collected...
ATAATTTATTACCTTCAAGAACTAAGAGTGGGTAAAAGGCATAGCTATTGACTAAGTTTCGCTTGAAAGAGAAGTGAAGGAAGAAAGGGAAGAAGGAAAATGGTTTCAGCGACAGCAATTATTCTCGAATACATTTGTCCGGCAATGGGAACATTGTTTGCAAATCTAATGTAAGAGAATCAATCGGCACTATACCGTTCATATGATTCCATTTAAAATATCTTATTGGGCGAATATTGTGTTCCTCAGGTGGTTAGCACCAATATCTTCTGCGAATAAAGCCGTCGCAACTAATTTTACTTTGGGGGAATTGAATCCTCTTCCATGGGCGATGATGTTGGGTAATTGTGTGGGTTGGGTCGCGTATTCCTTTATCGTCAAAGATTATTGGCCGCTCGGTAAGTTATCTTTGTTCTCGCATTAACGAAAAAATCTGTCTGAAATAACATGTTAATACATTCGATTTCAGTGGCGAACGCTCCTGGTGTCATTATAGCAGTGTGGTTGAATCTCAGTGCGGCAAAATTACAATATCATGACGAATTAGCTCGAGCTTTAGAACAAAGAAATGATATGATTGAGCTCGGCGTGGAGAAAACTAATCTTTCTTCCGTTTTTTATTCTAAGGCGTACTTTGTTGTGAGAAAAGATGATGTTGCCCCAACTTGCGCAAAAAATACGGACGGATACAACCCTCAAAAAGTTCTAGTCATGCCGTTACTTCCGCGACACGATCAGATTGTACTCTTTATGGTATTGTTGTGGTCTTCTGTGTTGTCAGTAGTAGGTTTTTGGCCTATGACAAAAGATAATCAGCAAACTGTTGTTGGGGTCATAGTAAATTTGAACTTGGTCTTTTTCTACGGAGGTGAGTTAAATATTATGTTGCAATGAATTTGCCATCATTACAGCTCAGTTTCCACCTGCAACATCGAAAATGGTTAAGGTCCTTTGTCGACGATTTTTGAAGTTTTGAGCACAAAAAATTCTGCGTCCATTCACCTGAAAACGCTTACGATGAACTCTGCAAATGCTTTGTTTTGGACAGCCTATGCTATCTCGATATCTGATATATATATCGCGCTGCCGAATGGAATTGGAGTCATACTTGGAGTATTACAAGCACTCTTAGTTCTTATTATTCCGAAGCGGCCTTTGAATGCTAAGGTTGACGGTATTTCTGTTGTTGACGTTCAAGAAGATAGATGACATTTTATAAGTATTTGGTGCCGTGCAGAAACATCGACACTTATCACCATTATCGGCATAAGTGGTCTACGCTTCAACGAAATCATTCGATTATTTACTAGCACTTTTCTATATAATATATATATATATATATATATATGTCCTCTTGCCTACTTCTTTCTTTCTCTCTATACAATTTTTTCAAAATTCTGCATTTTAGTAACTTCTTTTGAATGATATTGATTCATGTCTTTTCATTATTTTTATTCTATTCCGAGCTCAACTCTTCTTCTTCGCCTTTCGCCTCAACAACGTTATCCTCCACGGGGGCTTCATCATCATTTTGACTTTCTTCTCCTCCCATTTCCTCTTCTATTTCTTCCTCTACTTCACCCTCGCTACTTTCTTCTTCACTCTCTTCATCTCCTGTTAGAGCATCTAACCAAGCATCTTCTTCGGCCTTTTGTTTCGCGAGTGCTGCCATCCGTTCGTTTTCTGCCTTTAATTTCGCAATTTTCTTCTCGGCATCACTCATGTAATCATATGGGGATAGGTAGTCAACATCATCACCAATGTCCATATCTTTTCGTCTATCGTAAAAGTTCTCCCTGCCCTTAGCGCCACAATTAAAGCACTCAATATCCTTCGGAAAGAATTTAGCATCACGCCCACGTGCAGGAAAAATCGTCGTCCCACACTGCTTACAACAATATGCGTGTAAAAATTCCATCTCCTCTTCTTTTGAAGACACCAGATAACCCCATGTAGGCATGGCTGATAGAACGTTTTTTCCGCGCTTCATTATTCTTGCTCGAATCACTTTGATAAGCAAATAACCCAATCCTACAGCGATTGCCGCTTTCGACGATAGTTGATAGTTGTCTTCCCCAAATGCAGACTCCATTGTATTAAACCGTCTCGTAAATGTCAAAGATTTTCCACTAGATAATGATTTGTCATCCTTAGATATAAAAAGTACCGACTGACGAGACGAATCTCTCTTCTTCATGGCATGGGAATGATGACTGCGACTGCTGAAAGACGCCTGCCGGCCACGAGATGGTGAGAACGACAACGCTGGAACCGCACATGCCAAGAACAAGCTCGCTCGAACAAAGAGCAGCTTCATGGCTACTAATTACTTATTTAGATAAACGATGAAACGGGAGGCGTCAATTGAACGAAGCAGTCAGTTCGTTGAAACGATGTGATGTTTTTTGGTGTAATCACTACTCTTTATTAGAGACGTCTTGTGTAATAGCTCGTATGTGACGAAGGGTTTTTTGTGAAAATCGAAAGCTTCAAGGATGCCTTCCACGTGGGAGTGCTGTCAAGGAGATGTGAGCAAGCTCGACGATGAGAGGTGCATCATAAAAGTGTGACTGATACGCAATCTTGTGGATTACTTCTACTCGTAGTAGACTTCTTATAATTTAACGGTATTAGTCTAATTTACTACTATTGACACGCTCTGAAACACCCTCACTCTCTCCGAGAGAGTGGATGACCATAATGACCATACAAAAAACTTGAACAAAATACAAACACCATACATATATTGCAAAAGAATTTCGTCTTTGCATCGTCTCATTATACTAACTATAAACACGTAATCCATCGTAATCTATTCATTTCTTCTACACACATTTATGCTTGAGCAAAACTACGAGTAGACTGCCTACGATGCCTGTAAGATGAGTACCGCTGTCAAGAGAAGAATCGCTGTAGCAATGAGCGGTGGAGTCGATTCGTCGGTAGCTGCCTACCTAATGGTCCAAAAGTTTAAGGATTGTCCTGATACTTCTATATTTGGCCTCTACATGCAAAACTGGGCTCCTCAGGATGAATTGCTGGAAGATAATCGCATGCCTCGTGCATTTTGCGAGGCTTCGGAACGAGATCGGCAAGATGCAGAGCGGGTTTGTAAACATTTAGGAATTTCGTTCCATACTGCGAATTTTGTGAAGGAATACTGGACGCAAGTGTTTGAACCGTTTATCGATGATCTGAGTGTACACAATGTTACCCCGAATCCGGATGTAATGTGTAATCGAGAAATTAAATTCGGTGCTATGAGGGATTATATCCTTCGAGAAGACATGCCGCAAAAGGCGCAGTCGATAGTCACGGGTCATTATGCTAGATTGGCTCACTGTATGTCGGACGTAGAAAATACTGTTCTCGATCATGTCGATGCGAGAAGTGACGATCAAAAGTGGTTAAGCTACTCGGATATAATAAAGTTTCATGGGATATCGAAAGAAGGAATCAAAAGTCCCCACTCACCTATGCTTCTCGCGGCGAGAGATACCCGTAAAGACCAATCGTATTTCTTATCGGGAACCCACGGCCAGTCGTTGAGAAACGTCATGTTTCCACTCGGTGATTTGATTAAAAATAAGTCTGATTGTACGGATAAAGCAGACCGAAGCGTCAGAGAAATAGCTGTGTTGGGAAAGCTCCCAACAGCAGAAAAACACGAGAGTATGGGCATTTGCTTCATTGGAAAGAGGAAGTTTCCTGATTTCGTCAGAAGCTACCTCCCAACATCAGATACAAAAATTCGTCGTGATTTCATTGACATCGACACTGGAAGAGTAATGGGGAGCCATGACTCGGGTTTGCTTCTTACCATTGGCCAAGGGGCGAAAATTGGAGGAGCAAGTAAAAAGTGGTTTGTCTGCAAAAAGGATTCCGAAACAGGAAGTGTTTATGTTTGTGGGGGAACTCGTCATCCAGCTCTTTACGTAGATACGTTCACTATTCCAGCTGAGAAATTTAATTGGATTGGTGGAAACTTTGAAAAGGCGATAGAAACTTCACACCTACGTGCTTTTTGCAGAATACGACATCAACAGCCACTAGTAGAATGCACAATACGGAAAGTGAAGAATGAAATCTTAGTATCTTCTTCGAGTCCATTGCGTGGCGTAACATCAGGTCAAATGGCTTCTATTTATATTGTTAACGGGATAGTGTGCTTAGGTGGAGGACCCATACAAAGAAGCGGGCCGACGTATTTCGATCGTAGTAAAGAGCTACCAAAGACGTTACACCCTGCAGGGCTCAATGATCTGACGACAATATGATTATTATCTTGAGACCCAAGCGAGAACTGATTAGTGATGGATCTAATGAATTCAATTTCAACGGTGAATATTCTCAACGCGTTTTTCCTAAATACCATACGTGAAAGTAGGGTTGCCTATCTCGGGTATGATCTTCTGTGTGCTCGATTTAGGGAAGAATCAAACCATTTTTACGTTAGCGAATGAATGAATGTTCTACTTACGATATTTCTTGAATTGCGGTGAACACAAAGTTCTTGCAGTCCATTCGTGCAATATGCAGCTATCGTCATTATAAAACAACATTGATATAAAATACAACATTGATTCAGAAAGTGACAAAAATCATTCTACAACTTGGCCGAAATAGCAATTAAGTACTGAAAGAATTTTTTTATTAGTTAGGATAACGAATTTGAAAAAATACGGTTTGAAGTTCTCTTGCTTGTTCCATGAATAGCTCATACTTTGTATCCTTCTTGCCATAGATCTCCGCTGCCACTTCTTCTTTACCCTTCAATTTACTAAGAACTAAATCAGCAGCAAGTTGATAAAATTCAATTGTTCCCAACTCAGATGTTATCAAGTAGGCGCAGAAACGCTCCCTGGCAACTGTACTCGTTCTCATCTTATGAAGTCTATTACCATTCGAGCTCAATCCACTTGCAGCTTGTTCCAGAATGTCTTTCAGTCGGTCGATAGCTTTGCAATCAGATCGTTTGTCACTATCGTAATCTTTTTCGAAGTCATCATGACTATCGTTTTCCATTTCACAATATATGTCGAAGTCATGAATCGCGTTATCCTCTTCTTCGCAAGAGTCGAGAAAACTTTTGATATCGTCTGGTCCTCTGTCGGCGTTGTCTGTTGTGAGGCAATCATTTTCTTCCTCATCTCTCAATAATTCAAGTATTTTTACGAAACAACCATACGTATAACTTTTCGGGCCCGTCCGTAAATTATAAATGGATTGCTGAATTGGTAGTTCTAGGATATCATTCGATGATCCATCAGGTTCAATATTTTCTTCTAAAGCAAAACCGTACCTTGTCAATAACTGCGCATTTCCTTTCGCACCATAAGTATTTCCAGGAGAGATGCCATTGCACAAATCGTGCTTAGAAACAATCAGTATTGATCCATCTTCTTCGCTCCTCGTATACGATACATCACTCTTTTCATTCACACCACGTTTATGATCAAGTAAATCTAAAATAGGAACCAAAGCATCCATTCCATCTTGTCCCAATGAATCAAACGCTCGCGACCCAACGGCAGCGAGCATATGATCAAAAGACTCAAAAAGAGGAAATCGATGATAATCCAACGACGAGGAAACATTACCATATGACTCCTTTAAAATAGAATAGTCCTTTTTCAATCCTTCTTTTTCTTCTTTTATGTGTTTAAATACACTTGTACCACCTAATAAATCTTGAATTATATCATCCGACCACCTTCTCGGAAGATTGTTATATGAATTATTTTCAGGTAGGGTGGATAAGTATATCTGTACATCTACGAATTCTTCACAAGTTACATCACTTCTTTTTATAGTGTCTAATACAAAAGCTAGAAATAAAGCGAGGACCAAGTCGTCCTTTTTGTTGAATAGTTCAGAGTCGTCGACTTCGTTCACTACCTTAAACAATGAAGGCCCAATAGATGATTGCTCGACCCTTTTTAGTGTCATCAAACATTTCGAGGGGATTCGCATTAACACAGTACTTTCGAAGCATTATTCGAAGCAAACACGATCGTAAGATATTGAATTTGAACATTTCTGCAAATTTCTGCACCCGGTGATACTCACTTCGCAGAAATGTTTTGTGTCGTTTTGAGCTCTCGGGACACGTCCGAAAACTCGAGATAAGGTGAAACAAAACCTCCGTTCTTGTTAATAAAGTCCACCGCATTTTCGTACACCTTCGAACTCAAACGTTGCTTTTTGAAAGCACTCATTGTCATAATTATGCGTGACAGACTAATAACACCTGTTCACTATCCTTGTGGCATATAAGTCTCAAATATATCGGTATGTTAGGACATGTTATGTTATCCATGTATCCTGACCTGACGAGTGGGTAGAATTTGAGCTCTATTTTTTAACTTCTATGTACGCTTGTAACATTTATTAATCGCATCTTGTTGGATTTGGCTGATTGCTTGGCGAATCAAGATAATCTAGTAATGAGACTTCGCCTTTCTTACAATTAGGACTAATATCATTCTCTTTATCATTACATCTTCTTTCACCGGAAGACGAAAGATTTATATAACTTTGGCACGGGCTCTTGTCTTGCAAATTTTCAAAGATTTTACTGTTGTGTTCAAGTGCTGTACTAAGGGAAGCATTTTGTACTGCTTCCTGTGTTGAGAAATTGCACGACGTTGAAGCACGTTTATTTTTGAAGTCTTTTGTAATTATCGAAATGTTGGAAGCTTCTACAGAAGAATCCGAAGGAGAACATTTGTTGCCTCGCAGTGTAAAAAAATGTTGGGCATTGGCTAGTCTATGTTTGGCTTCATTAAGTTTCGTTGTCAAAGCTGCATTTTCGTTTGCCATTTTTCTAACTTGATGTGTATTAGCTGCATCTTTCGCGCGCAATGAAGCAATTAACATCTCTAGATTATTAGCACGTTCTCGTTCTTCCGAGAGTAGTTTTTGTAATGCATCCCGCTCCTTACTAGTTGTGTGTAACTTCGAGCGAGCTATTGTATGCTCTTCTTCAACATTCGCAATATTCATTTGAAGGCTCCGAGTTTGCCGAGATATTTGCTTTGTTGACTCTCTGGCAGCGTACAGATCCGATTTAAGTCTATTTATTTCAGCTTCTGCCGCTTCTAGATTTCGTTGAAGCGAAAGATTTTTACGTGAAATTGAATCCAATTGGCGCTCAAATGAGTTGATTCTCGCCGACTTGCGACGCATCTCTTCTTCTAATTCAAACAAACGACTACTCAGTTGATTTTTTTCTTCTTGTAAAGTAACCATTTGTTGATGCAAAACCTCGCGACTTCTCTTTATCTCTTCGTTTCCTTGTTCCAAAGCGTATCGTTCTTCAACAACATTTCGATATGTTTGAAGCAAATCAGCTTTTTCTAAGTCAGCGGAACGACGAACTTGGTCTAATCGTGAATTCTTTTGAATTAGTCCATTCAGTTTCGTTTTGCTCTCCCTGAGTTCAGATGCTAGCTTATGAGACTCGTTTGATAGCTTAACGAATAGTCAATACGATGTTAAATACATATACGGTACATGAAAAGTTTTATCTTATGTATTTGAAACATTGCTTACCACTTGCGACTCTCTTGTAACCGCGTTTAAATCATGTGCCATGCGCTCCAATTCGTTGTTCTTTAACTTCAACATTTGTTCCATCTGCCTGTTTGATGCTACAGCATCGTCTAATTTATTCCGTACATCGGCAATAATATTGTCCTTTGCACTTATGACGCGTTGTAACTCGTGACTTCGTTTTGATGATTTCGACAACGTTCGATCCGCTTCTGTAACTTTACTGTTAAGAACCTGGACAGATATGAGAATCGATATCCTTAGTCATTTATGCGACTTAGTTTAACATCTTAACTAACCTTTTCACGCTCGTGCAAATTTAGAAGCTCAAAATTTGCATCGTGAACTTCTTGATCAAGATAGTCGCGTTCCGCGTCTACGGATAAAAAATGATTTTTGAGGTCTGCTTTCTCCCTCTCCAGTAATGTAATATCTTTCTGTAAAAGTGACGACTTTTGTCGTTCAGCATTTAATTCATCGTTGCATTTACGCAAATCAACTGTCTGTGATCTATGTATTTGAAGAAGCTCTTTGTAATCTTTGGCTGTGCGGGATCTGGATATTTTTATCTCATCCTGACATAGATCATTTTCCACAGACTGGCTACAAACTGTATCGTCTATCGTCGTGAATGATGAATTATCTAAATTTTGGCGCGTTCTAGTACGGAGAAGGGATGTCGTTGCAGACAACCTGGACGATAGGTCGGTTTCTACTTCTTGCATTCGTTCATGACTCTCTACGAGCGACAGCGCTTCGTTGACAACTTGGCACAGTACATCTGTTATGTCCTTTCCGTCATGGTCTATGCCTAAAAGATCGAGTTTTGACTTTAACGATGCTTTCATAATGGCTCTAAATGCCAATTATTGTCAGATTCGAACAAGCGTATATCACATTCCTTGGATTTTTTTGAAATTAGTGCTGCCTTGCTCAAATATGTTTGTCATCAAACGAATTCTCACAAATGGTCCTCAAAGTGGGATCAACAAGATGAAAACTTCTTCACAATTTTCTCTAGTTCATTCATAGCTACAATTCACTCGCATCGTAAAATGAGGCAACTATCTAATCTTGCCATAACCCGATCTGTACCTTACGTTCAACCACTCTACGTTCAGAGTCAGTCAACCATACATCATCCCATCCATTAGGCATTTCCGTTAAGTCAGCTTCCAATTGAAACTCTGTACTTTTGCAGAATTCAGGATCCCACTTTGCGTGTATTCTTGACTTCAGCATCGGCGCTCTGAAGAAGCAAGGGCTCTTTGCGACTTCAATTCTTAGGCCAGCTTTCTTCACCTTTCGAGGCATTATCTTTGTTGGATAAAAAATGCTAAGCTTTGATTCTTCCAAACAAAGTGATAAGTTTCAAACTTACTTTGTCCACCGGTTTTGCGACGTACGCTCTCATCCGTTTTCCTTTCCATAATAAACCTTCAATGTAATGCAAACGTCAAATTAATATTCGCATCATGATAACGAGTACATATTGAACATGTAGCCCTACCTCCGACGTCAAGCCTTAATGCACTAATGATTGCATCATACCCCGCTTTCTTAATATGGTATGCGTATGCACCCCACAGCACTGTGCCGTAAATATCATGGTCTTCCATGTGATGCTCATTTGTAGGAAATGGAAATGTAGGGCCACTGCTTTTTGGAGCATGTATATTGATAGTCCAATTTAAATTCTTAATATTTCCAAGCCAGCCAAAATAGAGTAGGTGGTGATCTGATGGCACGCCTTTCATAATAGATTTTATTCTTGGCCCACAAAGGTTTCTACAAGCACGTACGTTATCTTCCAAGATAACTTTATAAAAAAGGTTTATGAGGTCATTAGCAGCCAGTAGATGCGAACGAAATTTCTCGACTTACTATCAAAACCTTCATCTATTAACCTCTTCATTGCTATCAAATGAGCAAATGTACACGCCAACACAGCTCGATCACGAGCAAGCGTCTTGGCTTTCCTCCATAGCTCTTCTGCAAAATAGAGTTGTTTTTCACTATCAGATCCTCTACGATTTTCATTGATCTTCACTCCGGCATTAGACAAAATGTTTCCAATATCAAAAGAACCAACTCTACTTTCATCCATAATCACTGGCTCGAGAGCAACCCATTCCTCTCGTGGCAAAACTCCAGCCAAATGAGCATACTTTAAGACACCAACCCGATTTCGAAGTTCTCTTTGGTGAATACCTGGCGAGAAATCCACATCGAAATCATCTTGAAACGTTTCTGAACCGAACATGTCCTCCAGTATACGCTTTCGTTCACCTCCCAACGTGATAATTAGAACTTTTATCTTTTCCTTACTGGTATGAGCACTTATATTGTCATGTTGTCGATTCATCTTCCTACGACATTTGCGTCCCCGATTTTTCTTCTTCTTCCTTGCTTCTTACCTCCTGAAAGTTATGATAACCATTAGCAATTATTAATAGTAGTCATCAGCAATTGTTAGATCGAGAGAGTGATTGATGATTGATGTTTTGTTCAAAACTACTTTCGTTCGTAAAAGTATGAAGGGTATCTTGTGAATTCCCACCGAAGAGACCAGGAATCCTGTTTGTGTGGTTTTGACTTTGGACTCTCTGCAATTGCAATCATCAAATCATCACTCTCACCATCACGTCGAAACCATATAACAATCACGTCACCAAAGTGATCGTTGAAACCCCTGACAATCTTACTGAAAAGCAAAAGATTTTTACTCACTTTTCGTGGAACATATGAAATTTAATTGTATTACTGTTTTCCTTGTATTGTGCTATAGGAGAGCTTCCACATTCGAACTTACGAGTTTGCCTGTCTTGTCGCCCTTCTCGAGAAGATTCCGCATTCTTAAACATGGCTTTCCCCATGTTCAGGTTAATTTAGCAAACAGCAGTAGCAGATGCAAACCTAGGAGCGTTGTTGCATTTATGACTTCTGGTGAGGAGGACAGTCATGACGAAGGACGTGGTATTACATCATCGCCGGCCGGCCGGTACTCATCGAAAAGGGCTGGAGGACGTGTGAAAAATAAAAATAAAGATAAAGGCGAAGAAGCAAAATATAATTCGAACCCTATAGTCAACTTTGCATCTAAGGTTTTGGCTTTATTACTTTTGCTAAAGGTCGCGTCTTCTCTGTTATTTGGAGGATTTTCGAACAGTGGTAACTTCGTGTACTATGAGAGCAGTACCTACGAGATGACAACAAGGAACGCCGATGGTAAAATCGAGACAACAAGAAAGCAAAGCATCAAGTCTAATTTACCAGGACTAAAACAAGATTTGCAGAATACGAAAGATGTTGGTAGGATGATTGAGTCGGAGCAACAACAAGTTGACGCAGAAGTGAATAGAAAAATGAATGACTTTTATCGGTATTAGATGAATAAGAAAACAAACTATATCACGATTACATTGCAGCGACAAGTTTGACATACAGCGCGAAGCGTTGTAATTCCAAATTCTGCTACGACATGAAACGAAAGGCTATCATTGCATGTATTCCCATGTTCGTCGTAAGCTTTACTTAAAAGTTTTCTCAAATTTAGTAGAGTTAGACCTTCGGAAGCAACGTCTAATCGTAAACAATTTCTTGTTGGACACATAATGATATTGCTCTTGGTTTGAAACAAAGTGCGGGATTGGCACACCGGGCAAATTACGTCATCATCTCTGGCACTTTGACTTTCCTCAAAATCAAGAATCTGTCTCTCATCATGCAACTGTTGTTGAGCAATAATCTCCAGCTCGTGTAGAAATATTTCCTCTTAAGGAAAATTATAATTGAAATGTAGTAATGAAGATTTATAAATTAAAAGAAATTCATTAACAAAACCATGAAATTTATTACTAACCTTCCTTTCGCAAGTCCTCTTCCATGTCTGCCATCAACTCAAACATATCCGCGTCTGTCAAACCCTCTTCCCTCGCAAATTCATTCATAAGACCTTTGGTATCTAGTAAGTGGGTATACTGTGCTTGTAAGCATTCATCCGAACCTGACGTTTGTCGTCTAGCGCGAGATACAGTCTCTAATCGTTTCGACCTCATTCGTTCTAGACAAGCTTGTCGTAGCTTCACTTTTCTTTCATCATTTCTCTGCCTTGAAAATTTTTGAACTGGATGAGCTCGATTTCTATTTGAGTTATTCATTCTTCAAAGTTACAACAAACACGAGACAGATACAAGCAGTCAATGAGTTAATTGGAGCCAGACATATATGTGTTCGAACAAGTAGCCGATATTTTTTAAACACGGGAGTCCACGTTTTCCTCCCAAAGGCTCAAAACTAACAATTTTCTCATTCCACGGAAAGAAATAATCCAATGATGAATATCGATGGATATCGATCAATTCGCGTTCGACCTTGGAGTGACCAATAGGAGACGTAATGGCATTTGCATTTGAGTGTTCATTCTTACTCCGTCCTCATCGAAACGAAAAAGAGCGTGTCAAAATTTAAATTAGATTCAAAACGTTATAATGTGATCAATCGCGAACAGGTTACTTCCACCACCTTTCGAAGAACGCATTCGCTGACGACTGACGACGAGAACCACCGCTCTGGAGGAAATGATGATGATGACGACGAAAAATACAGAATCCAACCAACGACGAAAAATACAGAATCCAACCAACGACGAATCAAAAGGAAGAAGAAGGTATTTGGTCATCATCAACATCCTCTCCCTCACTGAAAAAGAGACGGAGAAGATCCACCTGTTTTTCTATTTAACAACGCAGTGCACATTTGTTGAAACAATCTTTTTTCACCAAAACTAGGCTTAGACACAAAGAATTATAGATTTTTACGCGGATTTGTCAAAGTTGAACCACAATAAGATTACCGGATAATTCAGCTGACATGATCCATTTTCGAGTTACCGAGCAAGTGACAACACCAACGGCGTTGCATGAACAGCAGGGAACTTCATCGGGGACGGGAGACATAAAATACAGTAATGGAGGGTGGTCGTACAAGAAAAGAGGACGCACACTAGCTTGGAGACGACCTCTTCCACAGATGTTCTTGGTCTACGCGCTGGGAATGGGTTCGACAGCTGCGTTTCAGAATCAGATGATGCGGTGCCAGACAAGGACAGGGGGAAAACTGCACGTTACTAGCAGTAGGGGTATAGGTATGGAGTATGCCGCTGGTGCGCCTGAAAGTGAAAATGATAATAATATTAAGGATTACTTGGAGGAGATTTTAAAACTTCAACAACAGGCTGGTCCTGATGAAACTTCTTCAGCCGTAATGGCATCGACCGCGTTGCCTACGAAATCTGCAAGTGACGTGAAGGTGTCAAGGACTTCTACTATGCCTGGATTTTCAAGACGAATTGTGAACGAACCGGAAGTAAATAAACGCCCGCAGACTATTTCGGCAAAGAGGAAGGAGAAACGTCGAAAGCGAGATGCGCAGCTCATAATGTGAGTGAACAAAACAAAGTTGACTTTTAAATAATATTTTTGTCAAATTTATGTCCAGCTAAACTTTATGTTGGGGAAGGTATGAAAAGTCTTCAACTGTGCCTGACAGTCTTGCCGCCTTCACTGATGAAATACACGAAATAGAACGGATCACACCAGCAGAGGAAGTCACACTTGGATGTAAGACGCAAGAGTTAATTCGTTTAGAGAACCTATACAGCTTTCTTGAGGATCAACTTGACAGAGCACCCACAGATGATGAATGGTGCGCAGCAGCGGGCAAGATTAACATAACCTGCTTGCAACAATGTCTGGATGAGGGTAAGGCTGCGAAAGACAAGTTGGTTGTTAGTAACTTACGAATGGTGCAAAGAGTCGTGAACTTGTACATCCGAAATGGTCTTGGATCCGAATATAATGCTGGTGACATGATGCAGGAAGGTACTTTGGTAAGGTTTATCGCTGTCACGTGGTTCTCTAAAACGTACTTCTTATAACTATTCGCCACAGGCTTTGATAAGAGCAGCAGAAAAGTTTGAACCGACGAGGGGATTCCGTTTCAGTACGTATGCAATGTATTGGATTCGTGCGAGTGTCAAACGATCTCAAATGGCACAGTCACGAATAATTAGCGTACCGCAGCGCGTTCACGAAACCTATAAACGACTGATTAAGGTTGAATCAGAACTTGCCCTCGACCTCAAACGCGAACCAACGGATGAAGAGATTGCAACAGCATTAAAGGTGACCTTGAAACAGTTGGATAATGCACGAAAAGCAATGAATCAATCTGTTTTTTCGTTAGACAAAACTCTAGTTAACGGTAAGACACCGAGTAAGTCAACTAGAGATACGAACATGTATGAGCTCATTCCCGATGAGGAGTCGATGCAGTACGCCAACGATGCAACCATACGTGAGGAACTGATCAATTCCCTGAGACGGCACCTGACTCCTATCGAGGTGAAAGTGTTGTGTCTTCGGTATGGATTACTAGAATCAAAGCGTCTCCCTCCTGGCTACGCAGGTCCTCTCACCATTAAAGAAGTTGGTTTACTTGTTGGATTAAAGCCAGATAAAATCCGAAGGACCATCAACAAAAGTTTAAGACAACTGAAATACTTAATAGCACATGAATGGCCAGACTACTCCCAAGAAGTGTTAATCGAGATGAGGAGTGAGGATATCCATGTATAGGGAAGACCTCAGGCTTCATTTAAATCTGAGGAAAATAATGTAATTTCGGGGATGGATACAGTCCCAATTATAACACTATAAATTTTGTAAAATAGTTTTTAAGGCTGAAGAAGTATTCCTATATAAATCGTCATGAAACACGGACAATGGTTTGGTTTTGGACTTATGAATATTAGTAAAGTATTGTTCTATATTTGGGTTTGACACCTTCGTACTCGTGCTCACTATCTCGAGATTCGAGATGTCCTTGTCACGAACGAGTAGGGAAATTGACAAACTACCGACGTTAGAATGATCTAAAATAGTTACTCTATATTGAAACACTCGCGTTTTGACGGGACGACACTTTCAACGATTGGCGCGCTACAAGCTCTACAAAACAAGAAAACCTGTTCACAGCGTCCACATCAAAACCTAACTCACATACACACGTACAGCTTCGGATGCATCAACCTCCATCAGAGGTCACCCACCGAACCATCTCCTAAACTATGGCATCTATCAGTAAACTATCCGTAAGAGGCGTGCGCAGTTTCAGTCCCGAAGGCGACGAACAGGTAATCGCATTCGGGTATCCGCTCACGATCATCGTCGGCCAAAATGGATGCGGCAAGACTACAATCATTGAGTCTCTCAAATATGCTGTCACTGGTGCGTTACCACCGGCAGCTGGAACGAAATCGAGTGGACAGGCATTTGTGCACGATCCAAAGAGTTTTGGAGCTTCCAATGTGAAGGCGAATGTGAAGCTTCGATTTAATAATCGGGCTGGGAATAGTATGGTCGTAATTCGGAGTATGGAGGTGACACAAAAGAAAACGACGTTGGCGTTTAAGGCGCTCGATGGAATATTGAGGACGATGGATGAAACGACGGGAAAGCGTGTTGCCATGTCTCATAAGTGTGGGGAGCTTGATCGACAAATACCGCAGCTTATGGGCGTATCCAAGGCCATTCTCGAGCATGTTATGTTCTGTCATCAGGAGGATAGTAATTGGCCGTTGAGGGAGGGTGCCGAGTTGAAAAAGCGGTTTGACGATATATTTGACTCTACGCGTTATACTAAGGTAGAGCTTCACGATTTACTCTCAACATATGGTATATCTATATTATGTTCATGCAATCTATTTCCTACATACGTGTTTAGGCTTTGAAAGCAATACAGGAAACTAGGAAGAAATTTTATAGCAATGCAAAAGATCTTAAAGTGGATGTGGCTGGATTAAATTCGCACAAGTTTGCGGCGGAAGGCTTTCGGAGAGAGTTAGAAGGGACCAAGGAGTCTGCTTCGCGGATGAGTGAGGAAATAGAATTGATCACTGAGAAAGTCGAGGAAGAGCAGCAGAAAATAGATCACTACGCCAAAATTCGTGAGAGCGTGGATTTGAAGAAACACGAATTGGCTGAGTTACAAACTGAGTTGAGGGTCATCCAGGAGAGATGTGACACACTACGTAGTAAGCTAAAGGAGGAATCTTTTGATGAAGAATGCACCATCGATGAATTGCACGAGGAGTTGAAAAATTTTGAACGTAAGTTTGCGAAGAAAGAGGAAAAAGCCAGAGCTAAAAGTCAAGACGTCGAAATGTTGGATGAGAGCATCAGTGCTACTCGTGAAAACATTCAACAACTTTCCATGACGAAAGGGCGTTTGGAACATGAAGTCGGCCGTCACGTAAATTGTATCAAAGATCGTGATACAGTTTTGAAGAGAATCGCATCAAAATATAATATACCCCTACACATCGAAATTGACGATTCCGATGACTTACCTGATTCTGAAATTGTCAGGTTTTCTGATAAGCTAGTCAATCTAGAGCAGTCTCTAAATGACGATGTCAAGGAAATAGGATCCAAGCGCCAGCAGAAGGACGACGAAATTCAGGTGAGGGTTTGAATTCAACGAAGAATCCCATTTTTCTTACCTCAAACTACTTTTTTCATCAAGGCGGAAATTACCGAGTTAAACTCGGCAATTCATACCCTTGATGCAGATGTCGCCAGAGTCAAAAAGGAGCGAACAAATGCTGAATCCGAACTTAAAATATTATCTAGTGAAAATACTCGTGGAAGCAAAGTAAGAAAACATGACGTGGACGAGGCCAGGAGGACTTATGAAGGAGCTGTGAAGGATCGCGATGAAGCAAATGGGAGTAATCAGTTGAATCAAATACTGAAAGATTTAAATTCCAATAAATCAGAACTCGCTACCGTCCGACAGAAGCTGGCAGACGAAAAAGACGTTTTAAGCGAACTCCAGAAGTATCTTCAAAGGCGAAATGATATCAAATTACTGGAAGGACAGATCATAAGCGAAAAAGAGCGCCTTCGAGAAGGTACGTTATGGATTTGAAGTGTCAACATATTTTGTAAAATCCATATTGCTTGTTTATTTCAATTTCATCAAAACACACGCATAGCCTTTTCTGAGCACAAGTATTTGTTTGAGGCACATGGATTCAACGCATCTCCTGACGATTTGAGTAATCTCGAAGTTTTGTCCAACGCAGTTCGTGATGCTAAGATTCAGAAAACTAAATTGATGGAGGCTTCAAACAGCGACCTGACAAAAAAGAGGGAAGCGTACACAAAGGTGAATGCGTTACTTGATAACGAAAACCGACAAGGTGCCCGAATACGTCAAGAAATAAAAAAGTTGAGATCAGCAACAGATAAGGCCAAGATCATCGTTTCCGAATTTTGTAAACTTCAAGAAGAAAGAAATATTATGGGCGATGCTACCATTTCGCCAGACATAAAACCACAGGAATTCTTATCTAGAATAGATGACGAATTAAATGGTCTCTTAGGTGGTGCTGACAACCCACAGGTTCTTCATAAAATCATTGAAGCGTTATTAGGAATTGCAGCTGAAAATATGGTATGCCCATGTTGCAAACGTGGTATGGACGTTGATGAAGGTCAAGCATTTGCTGATAATATGAAAGCATTACAACAAGAAAAAAGTGAACTATTTATAAATCTTCAGAACCAGGCAACGCAGAATAACGCGTTGCGTGAAAAGTACGAGAGTTGGAAATATCAACTTGTGAACAACGATACTTATTCTAGTTGGCAAAAGAGTCTATCTTTGAAAGAAGATTTAATTGGCATCAATGTCAATATATCTAACTACCAAAGAGATCGTAATGAAGCGAGCGATGAATTGAAACATTGCGAGTCTTTGGTTGACGACTTAAGGACCGAACTTCAAACTTTGGAAACGGCTTTTCTAGAGGCGTCAAGGCTCCGGGACGATGCCGTGCGTATCAATGAGAAAGAGGTCGACATAAAGGGTAAGAAACGTTCTTTAGAAGCAGTGATGGCTATGAGTATTGAGGGATCAGATTCAAGGTCATTGGAAGTTGTAGAAGCATCAATTTTATCTTTGGACTCCAACCAAGATCAACTAAGCAAAACAAGGGAGCGATTAATGGATGAACAAACAAAATTGAACAAGCGCATTCAATTTCTAAACGATAGAGTATCCAACACACAAGAAGAGTTATCCCGAAAGGAGAAAAAATTCGCAAAGGATTGTGAGGCTGTCACTCGTAAACAGCAATTGAACGAAAACGTGTCTAAGCTAATGCAAGACCTCCGCAGATATCAACAAGAGCAACTGCCGCTTCGTCAAAGGCTGAGGTACGCTTGTAATCATTAAGTCATTTTTTATGATCGCGTCTAAATCATGATGTTATTTACAGAGAAAAGGAAACTGACAAACAGCGCATACGAGACGATTTTTTCGAAGAGGAGGGAATCGCTCGTGAAAACTTAGACAAATTTTTGGGTCAAAAATCTCATTTCACACGTCTTAACCGAGATATCGAGAGATTTCGGGTTTCTGGTAAGGATCAAGAACTTGACAAAGTCAAGAATAGCGTTATGACAGCTAATGAAGAGATTGCCGAGATGGTAGAAAGGAAAAGTCGTCTTGAAATCGAAAGAAACAATCTCTTGAGTATCGTCCGTGAGAGCGCTCAATATCGTAACTCGATTTTGGACGGTATCCAATATTTAAAAGCAATGAAACAGGAAGTAAAACTTGAAAATGATATTTCACAGTTAAGTGAGGAACTGAAGGCTCGATCTGATATCGACGATGCGGCACAAAAGATGCATGAATCAAACGAAAGGCTTGATGAGTTTATTGTCGAAAAAAGTCGTTGCGAGGGTAAATTGATCGCGTTGCGTGATACATTAGAAAATCTGGAAAGTAAGCTAAGCACTCGTGAATATAAGGATATAGACGAGCGCCATCGTGTGAAGATGATAGAGTTCGAAACAACATCGATAGCAGTAAAGGATTTAGAAGTTTATCATAATGCCTTGGATCAGGCTCTTCTTCAATATCATGGAATGAAAATTGAAGACATCAACAAAATTATTAAGGATTTATGGCAGGTTTGCTACAAGGGTGAAGATATTACAAACATCAAATTGGTTTCCGATTCAGGCGGGAAGGCCTCGAAATCCTATAACTACAGAGTAGTCATGATCAAAAACGGAAGCACACAATTAGACATGCGTGGTCGTTGCAGCGCTGGACAACGTGTTCTTGCAGCTATAGTCATTCGTTTAGCCCTAGCTGAGACATTTTGCCTAAATTGTGGAGTGATGACTTTGGACGAACGTAAGTATTGTATTTTTCCTATTTCTTATCTTTTGATAATTTTTCTGAATTGAACTTCTACTCTTTTCAAATTATAGCGACAACTAATTTGGATTATGAAAACAAGCAAGGACTTGCTATCGCCCTATCACAGATTATTATTAATCGTTCGAATCAAAGCAATTTTCAACTGGTCATCATTACACACGACGAACCATTTGTTAGCATGCTCAAACAAGAACTTTCGGCGAGTCCGGAAATACCGATGCCAGAAAGATATTTCCAGGTGTCACGAGAACCTGCAGATGATGGAAAATATTATTCAAAAATAACCGCAGTCGATTGGGACGAGATATAATTTGTGTCGTATTGTTACCTTTCATTTACCTAAATACACGTAAATCTGCTGAAATTTCATTGCCCCCCGTACTAAGATGTTTCCATTAAATTTTTCTAGTAAACTTTATCTTACTCTCTCTCGAGAGATGTGTGTTCTATTCCATTCCATCGAGGGTATTGACGGAATTGGATCCCATCCGTTTTTAGACATGGAATTCCATCACATTTGAAATTAGGTACTAATTTAGTCGTCCTCTTGATTTTTTAATCTGTATGCTTTTTTTTTAAAACTGTATGCTTTTATTTTATTAACTTCTACTCTATGCTTTTATTTACTATTGTACCTCTTGATTTTGTACTACCGGTAGTTTAGGAAAAAAAACAACAATAATTATTTAGTTGTTAGGTATTACGTTAATTTTCGTCTCGTTACATTCGTACAATTCTTTATGTAACCGAGGTTCGGTGCTTGTGTTAGCCATTTGGCTAATTCCATTGTATTGGAAACCCGGCTTGAATCTTCGAATATTGCTTGACATGTAAATTCTCTACCTAATTGTCACTTTTCAGAAGTCCAAGTCCTGCACCTCCTTCCCAACGAAAGCGATTCGACATATTGCTCACAGGGATCC
>Ga0115008_10001341_pt1 | contig 19767 bp, 10 predicted proteins | sample FraStrMetagenome_FD_87164 | JGI IMG/M metagenome (GOLD analysis project Ga0115008, IMG submission 87164) | Marine eukaryotic phytoplankton communities from Arctic Ocean - Fram Strait ARC3M Metagenome | ecosystem: Environmental > Aquatic > Marine > Oceanic | place: Fram Strait | collected...
AGAAAATTGTACCTTTCACCCTAAACTTTCGTCTCAGTCAAGAAGATTATCCAAATCATCACAAACATTAAATTCCGATAGTCCAGAAAGGAAGCCGTTCAAACCAAATACAAGAAGTTTTATTTGTCGCATGGAACAAAGAGAAAGAGACCGACAAGCACGATTTCAACGCGAACGGGATCTTTTTCTTTATCAAACAACAGTAAATAAAAAGAGGTGTCCCAAGTGTTTCCAAGAACAAAGTTTTGAGGAATTTCTTGAAAATATAAATCTGTGCACAAACGAAAATTGCCAATCATTCAAAATTCCTTACGGCAACACAGCTACTTTCCAATGGAATCGTTTTGTCAATCGAATGGAGAAAAGCCGTGAAAAAAAACTTGGTACACTACAAAAAATTGTTGAAAATGAACGAAATCATGAAATTTTAATATCAAAAAGTAAACGACAACTGCAGCTAAGACGTTCTATTGAAAAACAAAGAGGAGAATCATTCTTGGAACGAATGTCGAAGGATGCACTAGACAAGAAACAAAAGGATGCTTTCAGAAAAGAAGAAACTAGAATAATGGAGGAAAAAGTTTGTACTTTCCAACCGGAATTACATATACCACCAAAATTTTTGAAATCAAGAACTCATTCGCTAATTGAACGAACTGTAGAGAGCGTTGCTGAAAAAGTTGCAAGAGACACAAAAAGGAAAAAGAAGGAGAAGAATCTATTGATGAAACAAAGACGACAAATCTTACATGGTAAAAGAAAGAAGACCTATAACCTAAGTCGGTCTACTACGAGTAAAAGTGAGATGGTATATTTGGAAAAGGGAAATAAATCGCATAGGAGGAAGAAGACAACAGACAAAGAGAAAAGAAAGAGAGCAAAGGATATGACAGGTTTTTCACAGAAAGGATTAGCTGCAAAGTTTAAGCAATTACTTTTGTAGGAATTTCAGTTCATGAAGTAATCGTTTAAGCAAGTATGTGCTAGCAAATAATTTCGGAGTATAGAACATAGAGATTGTCCTTTTGTTCTTCCTAGTAACACATCCATGAAAGATAAGATTGGCAGAACGTTTACCCTATGAATTTATAAATTTTTCATACTTTTTCAGTCTATATTAGATTATATCTATTTACCATCTTGCTTTGGTTTTGTTTTTTTTGGTCTGCGTGTTATCTTTTTCTTACCACTAACTATGCTATTGACACACTTTCCCTTGAGCTTAGTATTGCAGTCTTCATTCTTAGAGTTTACCTGCTGGCTTTTGCCTTTAGAAGACTTTCGCTTGGAGAAATTCTTGGGTTGAGGATTCTTTTTACGATTTCTTTTCTTTTGGTCCATCTCTTTTTGTATTTGACTTTGAATCTGTTGCTCTATTTTTTTTTGTTCTGTCACTAATATTTCAAGTTCTCGTTCCTTCTCGGCTTCATCTTGAATGAAGGACAAAGATCCAGCTCTCTCACGTCTTTCCACAAACCATTTGCTATCCAATGAGAAAGTATTATCTTGATTGTTTCGTAAAGCTTCTTCTTCTCCTTGAATTTCAAGGATGCTTTTTTGTGGGGTGCTTTGCACTTTAGTCGGAGAATGGGCATTCCATCCTGGAGATCTTGTTGAGATTGGGGACTTCCGAGGTCCTGATACAAAATCACCAAGCCATAAATCTCTGCGACTATTACTTTCAACTGGAGTAGAAGAAGTTACTTTCGGGGAACAACATAAATCACTTTTATAAATATTTGAATTATCTGGGTTTTTGATAGGAGTTGCATGATGCAAGTACGCTTTAGATCTACCTGTTGTCTGATTAGATTGCGGAGTAATAAGTATTCCTTTTTTGAACTGTGCAATTTTTCGTGCCTTAGAAGCGGAAGATTTTTTTCTCTCGTCCTCCAATATCTCGCCAAATGTACTATTCTTTACTGGAGAGGGTATCACGTCATGAAACCATTTTGGTTGAACTTTTTTTAGTTTCTCGGCAGATCTGTGAGTATTCTTCTCTCCAGATTGAGGCGGCTTGAGGTTATAAGTTGGAAGAGAGCCTGAACCATCTTTGCATTTCCAAGGATTTCTATGATGATTTTGTGCAGTTATCACAGTAGGGCCATTCATCATCAATTCAATTTGTTTCTTTTGCATCATTGCATCAGCCATATCTTGTTTCTCTTTATCTTTGATCTGTTTTATTCTATTTATATGCTTTCTACCATTGTAATGAAGCATGTAACTTGTTTTATCAGGACATGAAATATTACATATTTCGCATCGAAATTGAAGAATAGCAGCAGCTTCTGGCATTGTTCTTATTTCGTCCTTGTCTTCGTGTTTCACTATGCAAATTGACTGAGTAGTATGGACTCCGATTTCCTTGGCTTCACCATTCAGTGCTTGTGGTTTGTTCATAGTAAATAAACGCTTCAATTCTTTCAGTCTAGAGAGGGCTCTTTCTAGCGCAGCAATGTCAGCTTCGAAAAGAGGTCGCTTATGAAGTTTTTCTATTTCATCAGACGATAATGATGATGGAGAATTTTCATGCTTTGCTTGAAGCTTTTCTACTTGATTCAGTTTCTTTCGAATACCACGAGTTTCTTTCGTCAGATATGCATACTTGGTTTCTATTGCATCTATTGTTTTGAGATTTAGATCAGACGTTAACATTATGCACCTTTCTGAACATTCTTGTGCTCTGTTCATTTGTGGAACAAATTTTTGTGGCAAGATCGTACTTGATATCTTCTTGCTTCGATTTATTTCAGTCTCATCAAAAGAGACTAATCCAGAACGAGATGTGGTATCATTGTCGAAGTTGAAGGATAAAGACCGCCTCCGTAAAGCATGCTTTAAATCTTTACCATTAGAACATCTAGTTTGAAATTTTGAAAGCAATACTGATGGCAATATTTTTTCGAGTTCATCGCTATCATGTTCCCAGAGCACTTTAGAAGAAATTCCGTCAGAAAATGCTTCAATATTAACTAATTTAAGAAGATCAAGAATCATGGGATGAAAACTTTCGTCCCTGGCCATATCATCAATGTTTTGAAAATTATCTTGAAGATGCTCATTAAGATAACAATCCATTTCACTCTTTCTTCCAACAGTAAGGATTCCGTCAAGATTCAACGAAATGAATTTTTTGCAGTAATCTATGAGATTTTTACAATGTATTCTTTCAGCAGTGACTAGTACTGGAATGATGTTGAATAAATCTATATGACGTGCCACTGATTTTGCTGCAATGTTCTCTAGTGTAAGTTCAGAGTTACCATTTCTAATTGAATTATCAATGCTTGGAAATGATGTTCCAACAAGCAAGACTGTATGTTCTTTGGCAACGGCAACATTGACTGCCCGAAACACACCCGGAACCTTTTTTGGAATGGGTTGGAATCGTACTCCCTCATGACCTAGATTGTTTTTACTGTCATTAACTCCCCAGGTATAAAGTTGTCCACAAGTAGTAAGCACTGCAGTGTGGCTATCTGATGCTGATACTGCCACAACTTCACCACCCCCATTTTCTGGTAGCATTCCTGTGACTAAGTGCGGTGATGCAATAATCATACTTCTTGAATCTTTCATCTTTTTCTTCACATGCAACGGTATCCCAAGATGGTCTGTATGTAAACCCCATGTGAAAACACGTCCATCAGACATCACAGCCACATTGTGATGTTTTGCACAAGCAATAGCTACTGGGTTTATGTGTGCCAATTCCAATGATGAAGCGCCATCATGTGGGTTAGAAAAATGTACCCTCGTTGGAGTTTGGTTTCCATGACCCCAAGTATATATAGCATTTTTTGTTACGAGACTCTCAGATTTTGGAGAACATGTTAGTACCATTGTAGATTGATCAGATGTAGATATAGAGATAGCAATCTTTTTCGGATTTGCTTCCCAAAGCGCATTTACTCTCACTGCTTCTTGAGTTGCTTCTATCCCCGCTCCAGATCTAAATGAACAGCCTAACTGGCCTGCTTGATTGTCTCCCCAACAATAAACTTCTCCCTTTCGTGATAAAGCAATAGAATGACGACTACCGGCAGCAACACTTGTACAAAAGACATCTTTTAAACTATCGACTTTGCGTGGAACGAATCTTTGATTGTTTGAGGTGATTTGGTCAACTTTTTTTGATTTATTTCCATTGCTGATGAGTCCAAGTTGACCGAAACGATTCGATCCCCAAGCATAAACGTTTCCGTCTTTAGTCACACATAAGGAATGATTTTCGGCAGCAGCAATACTTATAACAAACCTTTTCGCGATTGGGCCTAAGATTCGTATAGGTAGTGGTTGGTTTCTTTCATCTCCAACACCAAGTCTACCACCTTTGCCTAGACCAAAAGAAAATAATTGACCATTTTTTGTTGCGACAAGTGTGTGATGTGAAGCTGCAGCTATTGCAACAGCTGATTTATCAATCCCAACATCAGCAAGTCCAAATGCTCGAACACGCTGAATGCGAGGTGATGACTTTTTGATTGTGTTGACGTTAATTGTGTGTTGATGATCCGCCGCTGATGAATCACTAGAGCGAAATACTCCTAATGCACAATGGTTGGCTCTACCAAAAGTAAAAACTTCACATCCATAATCATTCTCATTCAATTTCTTCCTTTCATTGTTTGTAGATTGCTGATTAAAACTTTCGTTATTGAGAGTATGCAAAATATGAAATTCATTGTCTTCTTCCAATTCAAAATCGAACTCATCATATTCTCTTCCAGCATTCGATGAAGAAGAGTGCCCAATATTGAAATGTCGATTAGTAGATATTGACCGACGACATTTTTCCAAATCTGTTCGCTGTAAATTACATAGCAGATTCAGTGGGGTAAAACCCTCATTATCTTTCGTTGACACTATTTTTTCTAGCAATGCATTGTTGACATCACCTTGCAGCATCTTAATTGGACGATAGGAAAAACGACCATGACCTTTATATTCATAAAATAGTTGTTGATCTTGTACATCAATCACTGCATGTCGTAGGATTTTAAGCACCATTAGCAAATCTTGATTGATAATCGCTTTATGCAAAGGAGTGTATCCACTTTCATTTTCTGATGACAACAATAACTTTTCTAGCATAGACACACACTTTTTGTTTGCGTTGATGGTAGTATTTTTTGAAGGAGCCATACCCTCAGAAGCATTACTATTTTTTCTTTCACGGCCGGGATGACTATAGCGATCAAAATCCTCCGTAATATTACGGTCCCGATCAATTAAACTCGCTAAATGGATTATCATTTTCATGACTCCGAACAATTTCGAATTACAGTTTTGGTTGCAATGAAAAATAGATTTGCCTTCTTGACCTTTTAGGTCCGTCCAAATGTCAAAAAGTAGACGATAATCTTTGCATGAAGCTGACGACGTTGATTGAGCTGGAGATTTAGGTAGCAGGTCGGAAAGAGAGCCTCCAGATATGGATCGGTAGCGTTGACGAGGCATGATTAATGCTTGTTTTGATTTCTCTATCTATTTTGGTTCAAATTGGCCTTTCTGTGTTCCAAAATTTTTTTGATAATATGCTTTTGATGTCAATTTTGTGCCAGGTTTATATTCTATTAGTGGATTGGATTTCAATCAGAAAAATGAATCATGGAGATACCTCATCAAATGAATCTCATGAAACAAATCTCATGATTCGCCTGCAAATATGTTCCTCTTGCCATCCTATTGTGAATGATCTCCACGTGGTCCCTACGATAAATCATACCAAACATTCAAAAAACTTTTGGCACTTATTAGAAGTCAACTAGAAGAAGTAGGTCATTTTCAAGTAAAAAGAGACCGGTATATCTCATTGTGATTAGATTAGGAGACGAAATATTCATGTATGAATTATTTTTCATTAAGAAACAGATTTATCTTTCATTATTTCTTTCGCAGGTCAAGTTTTTCCTTCCCTATATATTTGTACAATGGTTCTAAATACCATTTTACTAATACGTTTGTTTGTTCTTTTTCGGAGTGTGCATCACCTATATGACGTGATTGTGACAACATCAAAATGACAATAAGGCAAAATATGTGTTACATACCACTGGACAAAGCTTGCTGATCAAAAAGTGCTGATCAGCCGAAAAAGAATAATTTCCATCTCAAAACAAAAATGATTAATAAATGATATGAAAGAGAACCACTTACTTGTTCTTGTCATTCTTTATTCCTTTAGATACTGTTTGTTCCCAGCAGAAGGGATAAAACATTTAGTTTTCATTGTTTATGGAGTCTCTTGAGGTCAGTGCTTAAAACGAGGGTATACTAATTGATATAGTGATTCCCATTCAACTTGCTATGGTACCATTGATGTAACACTGTTATTGAAACAACAGTTCTGTTCATTTTATGAGGAAATTTATTTCATTCTGTGCAAAAAAAATCCAAACCCCTAAAAAGTAGAAAATATACGGTAGAAACAGTTATTTTCTTTGATTCAAACAAGTTAAGAGCAATTCGCGCGCCAAAAAACCTTCCCATTTGTCCAACAATTTGTAAAATAATGACAACTAATACAGCATACGTAGTACAAAAAACAGGTAAAGGTATTTATTGTACTGCAGTAGTAAGCAAGTAGAGATCCTATGATGAGAAAAGAAAACTTTATTCTCCATTTATGCTTCCGTACATCCGATACAAACAGCTCACTCATTTCTCTAGAACATCTCTTTAAATAATACAGCAGATAATTTTTTTTAATTGAAAACAACTCATCCACTTTCGTCATAAAATAATTGTGTAATATTGTTTTGTGAAGAGAACCTTGTCAACGACACCAGAACGAAACTCTGCAACATGGTATCAACGAGGAAAAAGATCAAGACAGAATTAACAGAGACCATACTGAAGGAAGATGTGAAAAATGAATATGCGTCATCTATAATGGAAAATGCAGGGGAATTCAACTCATATCAGGAAATGGTGGAAGCCAAACGGAAACGAAACATGGAGAAAATGAAAAGTTTAGGCCTTCTGAAAGCATCTGCTGAATTGAAACATAGTATCTCTAACAAAAATAATAATAACAATTTGAGAAGAGGAATTAAAAGAAACATTGGAAAAACAAAGCTTGCCCAAGTTACTCGTCGTACTTCAAGTCGTATTCGAGGAGTGAGAGCTGCAAATTTGTATGTCGAACATGAATCAGGAGGACGCATTACGATAGGAGGTAATACGTATGTTGATGGAGATAGTGCCATTAAGAATGAAAGCATTACACAGCAACCGAAAGAATTTTATAGAGGACGTGTAAATGATGGATCAGATTTGTCCGTAAAGGAGGCAGTTGAATTGTCAGGTTCAAAATGGGTGAAAGAAAATTCTGTGGAGAGCGCTGAAAATTTTGTCCAATCCACTTTTTCGTCAAAAATACCTGATTCTGTAGGTTCAATGAGTCCCACCTCGGTAGCTCTTGAGAGTAACCAAGAAGAAAATGGCGAATCGTTTACAAAACTTGCATCACAGGTATCTGAATTGAGCATTAATCATGAATATAATGACAAGGAAGAAAGCATTTATTCTCCAGTTGTTAAAGTAGTACCAGATAGGATCTATGCTATGTCTTGCCATCCATCGGAAAGCAAATTAATTGCATGTGCTGGAGACAAACGAGGGCATATTGGATTTTGGCACGTAAACCATGATTCAACTGATAATGATTCTGATGGGGTCCATCTTTTTAAGCCCCATAGTGGAGCCGTGAATAATCTTGACTGGAATAAGAATGGGACATCCCTCTTTTCGACTTCTTATGACGGTACTGTGCGTAAATTCGATTGTGGCGAACAAACTTTCCGTGAGGTATTCGCTACTTATGATGATTCTGATGAGTATAGAGGAAAACTAGGATATGGAATTGATGAGGGGTATCATTTTTATCTTCAATATGGTTGTCTAGACCATCGTAATGATGATTGCATGTTCCTCTCAACTTCCTTCGGAGGGGTTATGCATATCGATTTAAGAGCAAACAGTAACAAGAGCTCCAATGCAGGAGGACTTGTCACATTCAATGAAAGTCTAAGTCACAAAAAGATCAATACGGTCAGGTAAGACAATCAATGCTGAGAAATAAAAACACATTACGCACATAAACGTATCACTTTTCTAAATCGTTGACATTTCTTTCTTGAATATAGCCTTCATCCTGACGGTCGAACTCTTGCAACAGCGGGACTCGACTGTACCGTTAAATTGTGGGATCTCCGTATGATGGGTTCGAAAACAAAGAAAAGTAAAAAAATCTCTCAAGAAAATTATAATTTATCTGTCAACAGTGCTTTCTTTTCCCCATCCGGGAAAAGTCTCATGTCAGTAACTATGACAAATCATATACATATCACTCATAATGCCCATTTGCAGAAATCAACCTTTGAACCAACAGAGCGTTTACTTCATAATAATAAGACTGGAAGATGGCTAACAACTTTCAGAGCAGAATGGCATCCTACAAAAAGGGAGGATATATTTGTTATTGGTTGTATGAAGCAACCCCGAAGAATTGAAATTTTCGATAGTCTCTCTACGGAACTTTTAGGTGAAATATCAGGAGATGGGCTGACGGCAGTTGCAAGCAGGTGTTGTTTCCACCCCTCCGAGAAAAACTTAATTGTTTTTGGTGGTAATTCGAGTGGAAGAGTCACCGTTTCCCAATCTCGTTAGTTCATTTCATTTACTTTGTGTTGTAATGTGATATAAAATTCTTATAATAATGAAAAATGTTCAAAATATAAAACACGTCATTATAATGTTACTTGGCTCAATTAAAACATGAAAAATGAATCTAAAACTTCATACAATGGAATCGATTTGTACTCAGAAATTACCTTCAAAGGTAAATTTACTTGCTTTCTTCTGGATCAATTTACTTTTCTTCTCATTAAAAGCATTGTCCAATTGCAAAATTTTATTCCTTAATTCCATTCTCTTACTGCTGATGTTAGATACATCAGAGACAATATTATTAGATTGTTGTGGCATTTTGTTTGGCACCTTATTAATCTTTCGCGATTCCAAATCACTTTTCTTCTTATTGATTTCTTCCTCGAGTTTATTTAATTTACTCATGAAAGCAGAATTTGTAGAATTTCTTTTTGAAGACCAATCCATTAGTTTGTTCTTGACCTCATCGTCATTCCTGGAATATCGGTTGTATCTCATTGTAGAATGCGACCTTCTAAAATCTTTGTCTGTTCCAGTCTGTTGCAATCCTGCATGATACAACTTCGATAATAAAAGCTTTTGAGAAAGATCCTGAATCTTTTCTTCCAAATCAGCTTTTTCTTTATCTTCAGTATCTTTGATTTGTTTTAAGTCCTCTGTAAGCTTTTCATTTTTTTGAAGGAGTTCTGATTCACTATCCTGGTGAGATTTAATCTTTTTTGCGAGTTCAGTAGCTGCTTTCAATGTTGCGCTTAGCTCAGCCTCTAAATCCTCAAATTTTGCTTCATAAGCGTTGTTGTCTTCTTTCATTTGAATAAGATCTTGATTGAGACCATCGATTTCTACTTCTAGCTTTTCCTTTTGTTTTTTTACATCTTCATTTTCGCCGAATTTCTCTTGAAGGTCTTTGGAATTAGAATTAGCCTCCTGAAGCTTCTCTTCTAATTCAGATATTATCTTCTTCGAATTGTTTTCATTCTCATCAGCGATGCGTTGAACATTTTCTACAACCTCTACCATTTCTTTTACTTGTCCCATGTTTTGCTCGCTTATATCATGGGCGTCTCTGACTTGCGAATTTAGCTCTTTTATCATTGAATTCAATTTTTCATTCTCACCTTTTAATGCGATATTTTTTTCTTCGTATTCTTCATTTTTTCCCATCAATTCATTCTTTTCTCTCTGATACTGATCATGTTTTGCTAGTACAACTTTGAGTTCTGCCTCGGTTTTTGTTTTCTCCTCAACATAATGAGCAAATTTATTGTTGAGCTCATTCTTTTCTTTTTCAACTTGAGACAAAAGCTCCTTACTTTGTTCCATTTGATCAGTCAATCCCTGAACCATCTGCTTCTCTACTTCATACTGCAAAGAGAGTAGTCTGTAATTATCCCGAGTATTTTCCGAAGAATCTTCTCTTTGATCTACTCTGTAATCGTCATTGTCTTCTTTCTCCTTACGCAGTTCTTCCTGCAAATGAGTTATCATCCTATCTTTTTCTTCAATGGATCGATTCCATTTTTCCTTTTCTGATAAGCGCTGCTTCAATTCAGACGTAAAATATAGGCGTAGGTAGTTCATCATATTTTTTGAGTCTTTCCCTGTTGTGCCTTTTGTAGTAAATAGTTGTGCTGGAACTCTTCCTTTAATATCCTTTGCATAAATTGCGTTTGGATATTCTTTTAGCAAAGCATTCATTATCGTCTCAGGTGAATTATTTCTGAATCCGAGATGTAGCTTGAAAATAAAAAAAGCGGGCCAAAATAAGAAATCAATAGCGAATCATGCATACAAATGATTTCAGTGCTCAATTTCTTACCGGAACCATCTTTCTATCGTCGCCTAATTTTACTGCTTCTGGATATGATTCAATCAACCCCTTGATAACCTCAGGAGATGCATGGAAAAGAATTGCAGCATGCAAAGGTAGCATTCTCCACCTAGTTTTTTTCGTTTTTCCGTCAATTCGATAGACCCAAATCTTTACCTCTTCTTGATATTCTTTCATATGCTCTACTGTTTGAGCCCATTTTCTTTGCTCAATAAGTTTGTATAAAACAGTTGCTCCTAAATCATAATTAACTCCACCGTCTGCCTTATGCTTAGTCATGACGGATCTTGAGCTTACTATGGATTGATCATCCGCCTTTGAAAAAACGTCAAAGAAGACCATTTCCAATATTTTTGATGAGTTTCTTCAGAATCTTTGCCTTCGTAATTGGTGGTATTATTCAAAAAACCTTGTGAAAGAAGAGAAAAAATGAATTGTGTTCGCTTTGTGAAAATGAGTTGAGAGGAATATACTCATTTGGCGATTCTTTATCAAAAATCTGAGCTAAATTAGCTATATTGTAGCTTCAGAACTTTACGTTGAGCGAAAAAAAAGATAATTTTCCTTTAAGTAAGAACTTGTAAAATCAACCCTATTTAATAAAAGGATATTAAGTACAGGATAACTAAGCTAATAGAACAAAGAAAAATATTCAATACTTAAAATGTTAGCTGATTATCTGAGTATCGATGTTGTGGTAAATAGATCTTAGGAACAAAAACACAACTCTTTCTTGAAAGAAAAAAAAGAAGTGCACAAAGCTAAAAAAACAACTCTCATAATACTGTCTTTTATTTCAAAAGTTAGAATGTGACAGCAGACACAAGTATCAAATTGTTTTCGTAGAAACAATAGAAAAGATAAGATTACATCTGTAAATTCTGATACAAGCAGAAACACATTGTATTTTAAGAAAATAAAATTAAATCTCTTGCTTCATTTATCTATTTTGCTATTTTTTACATGAAAACTTGGCGCCAACGTTTTTTCTACACTGTATTTATTCTGTATCTGCCAAAGGTCTTTCAAATAAAAGGACAACTTCATCGGTCCTTTGTTCAACATTACTTACAAGTGCCTCAATGACCTGTTCCCAAGCACTAGCCCTCATGACATCAAAAAGAGAACATTGCCAACCGATCCCTCCAGAAAATGCAGCTGCGGAAGAAACTAATCCATCTCCCTGGGGCAATCCTAGAGACCACATGGACGTATACCGTAACACGTCTCCAACTTTTTCTCCTCCAGCACCATCTTTGGTAACAACAGCTAAATTGTTCTTAGGAGCTACATCCAAACCAAATGGAAGCTTGTAACGTACTTCAATAATTTCACTAGGTACATCAAGGATAGGTTTAAATTTCATTTGGGCTTGTAAGCCACTGTTGGAGGGAGGTATGATGACATCTACTTCAAAATCACTGGCTTTCAATAAAGTCGAGGAAACCGTTGTAAATGATAGACTAGAGACCCCGTTGGGAGCAAAAGCCTTGACAGTGCAAGCAACTGTAGAGAGAAGGAAGACAATTGATTTGGAAAGCATGGTTTCTTTTGTAAGTGTTGAGGTGATGGAGCAGTGAGAGTTAATGCAGGATATGAGTTTAAACAGAGAAAATATGTATGCTTATGTCAGCAGCATTGTATGACACTGCCATAACATGATGTCACATATTTTATTATGCTTTGAACTATTTTTTTCATTATAATGATGAGTACACAGAAATTGACGTGCGTAAGCCAGGTTCATAAAATTATCACGTAAACTAAAAAAACAACGAAGTCTGCTGTCATCGCAAAGACCTTTTGATACTTGAAAGAAGTCAATCTCTCTACTGCTGTTGCTATTTTATTCTTATCAGCAGATGCAAAAGTATGCTGTTCATTACAAGATTTTGTGTACCTTGGGAGAGTTGAGCTATAGTGTCAACTTTAATCAAATTACTGCCTCTACAGAGAGATAAACGTTTTGCGAAGAAAATATAAAAATAAAATGTAAAATAATATGCCAGAAGTAAAAGGGTATCAAAACTATTAGATCATTGTTTGTGTCTCACTCTCATCCATCGATTTTTTAGATTATCTTTCCATAAAAACAATCATTTTTTGTTTATTTATATGCACAATGCTCTCACCAGAAGCAGGCTCTCTCTCGCTGATTCGATTGGACTTTCACAATTTACGTAAAAAAAATAGTTTGTTTTTGAGAGAAGGTCGTGACGCAATGTTAGCGTCATCTTTATTCAATATATAATGCATATCTTTTTTGTCTTCGAAAAAGTTCTTGATCGATCTTTCTTAAAAAATTCATATTTTATATCATTTCACCCAATTTAATAAATGCTCTACACATTTAGGTGAAGATACTTTGAAATGACATTACACGAACTGGAAACTCCATCAGCGTTGACAACATTCTTAACTTCCAATCCCAATGCGCTTATTTGTTTTTCTGCAACATGGTGTGGACCATGTACTCGATCCAAACCAGATTTGATAGCTATGGCTCAGTCATATGAACAAGACGTGTCGAAAGATGTCAAATTTGGAATCGTATATGAACACAAACTTGGAAACGAATGTGTTCAAAATTACGGCGTTCGTGCATTTCCGACCTATTTGTTATTTGTCAAAAATGGGAGTGAACAGCATGGTAAAGTCGAAGGAGCCAATCTGACGAAAATTCGTGGTATGATTGAAGAAGCTGGATGTGCTAAAGATTTTGGCGCGGGTAATAGTTTAGGTGGTACTGGAGCTAGCGCGAGTAAAGAAGATGCAAGAGCTTTGCGTCTACAACGATTAGGAGGTACAACTAGTTCTTCAGACACTGCAGTAGAAAATAAACCTGATACAGAAATGGAAGACGCCGAAAAAGAGGAAGAAACAGAAACCGCAGTTGTCACTGAAACAAAAGATCCAACTGCAAACTTAGATAAGGATGCAATTGAGCAACTTACGACAGGAATGGGTTTTTCCTTATTGCGCGCACAGAAAGGGCTACTTTACGGAGTTGGCAATAATCTTGAAGGGGCAATTGAATGGCTCATGAATCATCAAGATGATGCTGATATTGATGATCCCATCCCTCCTCAAACTGACTCTTCAGCATCTGAAGGAAAAATTGCCAAGTCCTACAAATGTAGAACAACAGGAAAAATTTTATCCAGTATGGCAAATTTGGAACTTTATGCCAATAGAACAGGTTATTCTGACTTTGAGGAATGTACAGATGAAGTCAAACCCTTAACACCGGAAGAAAAAGCTGCAAAAGTAGAAGAAATCAAACGCCTGCTTAAAGTAAAACGTGCCGAGCGCGAAAATACCGAAAAGGAGGAGAATATAGAACGTGAAAAACAACGCCGATTTATGGGGAAGGAAATGACAAAGACGAAAGAAATGATGGAGACTGAGAAAAGGAAACGTGATGCTAAATTACGAAAGAAAGCCAAGGATGATGAAAAGAGAGAACGAGAACGCTTGAGACGAGAACTGGCTAAAGATAAGGCAGAGCGGATGGCTAACAGAGGAAAACTTTCTTCTAGGTTAGGTGTTGATGGCTATAACCCAGATGGCATTCAATATGATGTAAATGATGAAGGTGCGATGGATGAAGATGCACCAAAACCCAAAAAGAGATCTGTAGATGCATCAAAAATTGATGAATATATTCAGAAAGTTTCTTCCTACAGAGCTGGAGGAGATGGAAAGAAGTGCCTTAAAATTTTACTAGCATATGTAGGGAATGTTGCTGATAAGCCAGATGAAGAAAAGTACAAAACTATCAAAATGGATAATAAGGTATACAAGCAAAAGGTCAAGCCGTTTGTTGGTGCCAAGAATTTACTCATGGCAGTGGGATTTCAACAGAGTGAAGATGGTAACTCCATGAAATTAAAAGAAGACGCTGATCAAAGTCTTTTGGCTGCCACAAAAATAAAATTGGAAGTTGCGATGGAAAAATTTTAATCATTTTTGGACAAACGTAATGAAATTTAAAGCTTGTTTAGTTAATTTTGCTTTTGTACCTCCAACGTTTTATGTGGAAATGTAATGTGTTAAAATGAAGTTGCATTATTATTCAGGTCATGAATTTCATGAAGGGCCTTTTTAAGGCAAAATCACAAATGCCACGTGGTGTTTCTGTTATATTATGAACAATTATCTTAAAAACAACTCCAGGCACTGACATTAGTAATCTCAAGGAACATGAAGTATGCAGCCTATTGTTCAATCCTATCTATACTTTGTTTCGAGAATGTTTTTGGCTTTGGCACACCCTTGATCGAACAACAAAAATATAGATTTGATATGAGAACATTTCTTCCAACGGCAGTTCGAAGCTATTCATCACAGCTTCAAGAATCAACATCATCAAACTACGAATCCTTGTTTGAAGAAATAAGCGAATCAATAGACTCAGAAGAATTACAAACATGGATGATAAGAGACATGGGACGGAGACGTGCTGAATTGCTGTTCTTAGGATGGCTTGGGCGAGCTTATTGCTTTGCACCTATTTTGTTTCGTACTTTTTTCAAATCTGTTTTTCTATTAGAGCCATATACGGATGAAGAGGATGTTTTATTTCGTCGTTTTATCAATGCTCGATCGGAAATGGACAAAAATATCACAATGATAGAATGCGTGGTTAAAGAATCTAGTGTTGTTCCACGAGGGGCTCCGATACGACTTCGTCTTGAAATCAATGAGGATATATCGAATGATATATCTGGATCTAATAAAAAAGAGAGCAGCATGATTACATTTCATCGGCGCAGGTGGTTGCTTTTGGTTGTGATATAACTCCTACATGGCCTGCGAATTCTACTTCTATAAGTAGTCAGGAAGCGTCAGATATTTGTACCAAACTGAATAATGATCATTTCACAAAAAAAAAGATTGTAAATGCATTGACTACTGCTGTATTTCAGGAAATAGAGCCTCGTCTCCAATATGCTATATCGAGTGGATTATCTTTAGTTCCAGTTGGAAGTGTGCAATCTTTTCTTCCACAAAAAAATCTATTTGCTCAGGAAGGATTGCATGAGAAATGGTTACAACGTATTTCAGGATATTATTTCGCAAAGAGTCTTTTACGTGATGTCGCATTTAAAAGCTCCAACGATGTACATAGTGACAAACATAATGGACCTAGCAATGAGCTAAAAAAAACTCATCAAAATGTAGGGGATTTGAGATTTACTTTTTACTATGATCCCATAGAGCCTCTCAATTCAATAGAGATAGGAAGAAATATTAATCCAGAGATTCTTTGTTGCAAATTAGGAGCATATGACGAATATTGAAGGAAAGAAATATGTTCGTTATGATTTCAATCTACGATTATGTGTTCTTCAATCACCACTCATTTTGAATAAATTTCATCAAGTACATTTTTTTTAAATCCGAGGTAGCTACTCTTACATCATGTGAATGCGCACACCACATTGACATATATCAACCGAGATAAAAAAATATTAAACTTATTAATGGTTGTGTTCCGTTTGAACCGAAATACCAAAAGGTATCATTTGCCCTACCTCTCTTATTCTAATATATATATATATATATAATATCAAGTAGCATCAGGCTCTCTTCTAGGGTAACATTTTGGAAATAGTTAGCATACATCTCCGCAGGTATCACCACAGCAAGAAAAATCATCCAAAAACATGTTCATCTTTCGACATTCATTCACAGCTGCCCGAGTATCAATTCCAAGGCCTTCACAGATAGCCTTTGCTACGACTGCAAATCTCTGACGGAATTTGTACACAAAGCAAAAAGAAAGTGTACCATGAGAGACAGTAGGACCGACAAGAAAAACTCCTGGTACTTTAGTAGACTCATCTTCATCTGTGAGAAGAGGGGCACCTTCCAGGCACCCTCCTTGTGCATTCTGACCAGGTTCCTCGTCATTTAGTTTGGCGTTTTCCTCCTTGCTTTCATCTTCGGTTGATTCTGAAAGATCATCCATGTGCTCATCACCTTCCTTTTCTTCCACTTCATCAGATTCGCTATTGCCTTCTTCTTGAAAATCAGCTTCATCATTTTCTCCATCAGCTTCGTTTTCTGCGAAGTCAAATAGATGACTTGCTGCAGCAGACACACTTCCTTCAAAGCCAGTGCATAAAATTGGAGGATTTGGAGTATTAATAACCACAGTGCTTCCTTCCTCGCCCTGTAACTCTTCTTTGACATTACGGTTCACAATATTTCTTAAATTTGGTGTCTCTGATGCCTCTTCTAAAGCTTTCCATTCAGCAGTGACACGGTATCCACCATCCTCCTTCTTTTTCACACTAGTTACTCGGAGTGGTGCAAACAATTGAGGCTGTGGAGAGAAGGTCGGTGCAAGGACTTCCCTTAGTCTAGAAGCAGTATAAGGAGCAAGTTCGGCAGATGGATCAGCAGTTTTGACATTCCAGCACGGAGTGGAAGCGAAGACTTTGCATTTCTTTCCTGCGCGGGATAAATTCACAGCTGCATCAACTCCACTTTCATAACCTCCAATAATGACATATTCTTCTCCTGGTAATTTGGCCCAGGATTTAACAGTAGAGTTGTGTCGACAGAGCTCTTCTCCAACAAAATTGTTTCTTTCTATATCCACAAATTCATCAGAATTCTTGTCTTCTTGATTTATATTGGTGGAATCATCTTTTTCTGGGTGATTTTTGGGAATACCTTTTGGATATTGAAATTCTCCTGCAGCCCATACAATATGTCGTGCCGTCACAATTTTCTCTTCGCCCTTACTTTCTTTATCTGTACGGGTGCCTATTTTGTTCAAGGACCGGATATTTACAGAAAACAGAGGAAGTTTTTCTTCTTCTTTTCCTTCAACTTCAACACTAATATCTTGAATTGAAACAACTTCTGTTAGTGTTTGGACATTGAGTTTTCTCAACTTTGTGATCGATTCTAAATATACAGCATATTCCTTTCCACTTGGATGCTGAGTGTGAAGGGAAAATGCAGGAGATGTTCCACTTGATATTGAGTTCAAATCAAACGACTGAGTCCATCCTTGCTGATTAAAAGATGGAGAAATAAATCGCATTTCCTCGGGCCATTTACGGAAGGAATCTCCTACCTTTTCACCTCGTTCCATCATCACAACGCGAGAATTGTCAAGACCGAAAGTTTCAGTCAGCATTAGGGACGTTCCAATACCGGCCGCTCCAGCTCCAACTATTAGTACATCATAGTCCGCTTTTATATCTTTCTTTGGTGTAAGTTTACGAAGAATTTTCGAGACTTTCGAAAGTTGACGATCGCTCTCTTCACATTCAGGATCTAACATCTGAGAAAGTTCATAAGATTGCCATACTTTCTCGAGATCATCTTTTGATGGAGGATGCCCTGTCTTTCGCCTTTTGTTCATCGTTTTGGTCATAATTGCACGGCCTTGAAGTATAGCTGCCTGTGAAATAGTGGGAAGATGTGGTTCTAGTTCTTCAAGGACGTTTTTGGTTTTCTGAATTACCCCATCGTAGTCCTTTTTCTGCATCAATTCCTCTGCAATAGCGACCTGCTCGTCATGCTCTGATGCCTCTGCGATCATTACCATTGTATACTTAGTCAATTATCTTTATCGTGCTTAGATACTTCAATTAGGAAGAGCAGTTTGGATGTTTCAATGTGTCAATCTATCCCAAACAACCAATCACTGAATTTGATGTTCTTAATTTGACTTGTCACAACAAAAGATTCTTACATGCCAATCAATTTCACACTTTTTTGATATAGAATGGTCGTGCCATAACCATCATTAAAAAAATATGGACACAGGAAAAGAGTCTGCCCAACCCGTGCCTATTTTGGAACCTTCTGTAACCACTAAAGAGGTTTTTTTTCGTCAAAATAAAAATGAACAATGATTTCTGATAATCAATTGAATTGCAGATATTCTCCGACTCTGGTTTCAAATATACATTTTAACGTTGAGATACGAATATATATTTGGTCGATAAGAAGAACAACATGTTAAAATCCAGGTGGAGTTTCCTGTGGATTCCTCTTATTTTCTATATTTAATGTTACTGCAGAAAAATGTTTTTTTCTTCCTTCAATTGAATTTCAGCATGTGCGTTATAGAGCGTGAGGTAAAGTAAAAGTGTTATCTTTACCTCACGCTCATCGATAAAACTTTATAGAGATGATTTATTTTGCTTGTTTTTTTTTGGAATTGCAATGAAAGTGAAGACAATATAACATTGAACTTGTCAATTGATAAAAATCCAAGTGTGGATGATTTTAATTTCTCCAGTTTTGATTACCGTTGCATCAAGCTTTGCAACGTATTTCGACTTCATCAAAAAAAAGAAAACAACAAAAGAATACACATCAATGAAAAAATGCAAAGCCCTCACTAACAGAAGACCCCAGAGTTATCACAATTTTGTCATCTTTACATTATCCATCAGAGTTTTTTTTTCATGAACAAATATGTGAAATTGAAAAGATACAATAATAATGCATCAACCATAGAAAAATTCCGAAGAGTGAAGCTTTCATCAATATACAAGAATTAGAGTGGTTTCAGAATGAAAGTAAATATTCGTGGGTTTATGCAATTAACTGCAACTTTTAGATTCAGGAAGTATTTTTATTTGAGTTTGTATTTGAATTTTAAGCTTAAGTTCAAGTTGACAAAGCATTTATTATATTTTTAACATTGGATAACAATGGCTATAAGAAGGGAACATATTATACCGTCTCGGTTGTATGCTATTTTCATCGGAAATCTCGTAAGTCCTAATTTTTAAATTTCATTTCATGCCAAGCCTTTCCTGAAATGAAAAACAATGTTTGAGTGATATCATTCCATAATTGATAGACAATCAAATGCACCTGAATAAATTTGAAGTCGAGCAAATTTTTTTATCCAAGCACAATTTATTTTAAACTCAAAAAGAATTCAAGTACATAAGAGCTACTGCTGTTGCAAAATTCGTGTTTTCTTTTGCTCTTTTCTGTGAGTTCTTTTAAGACTTATGAATCTCCAAAAGGTCATGAGGCTTTCTACATCAAAGAATTTTCTATTCTCAAATGTTTGATACAATGCATGGGTTTTACAATTTAAGAATCAATGCAAACCACAATCAAAGATATTTATTACCTTCGATGGGGCGTCTTACTTCTTCGGTATTAATAAGATATTAAATTAAAAAAGAGGTGTATAGTAGTCATCATAATGACAAAGATTCGAAATGGAAAGTACAGATGATAAATTACAGACTACCATCAGGGTCAATATA
>Ga0115008_10001343_pt1 | contig 19759 bp, 18 predicted proteins | sample FraStrMetagenome_FD_87164 | JGI IMG/M metagenome (GOLD analysis project Ga0115008, IMG submission 87164) | Marine eukaryotic phytoplankton communities from Arctic Ocean - Fram Strait ARC3M Metagenome | ecosystem: Environmental > Aquatic > Marine > Oceanic | place: Fram Strait | collected...
TTGGAGTAGTTTACTTATTGAAGTAACGATAAGTAGACGTTTATTCGTGGTGATGCCGGAAAACGGCATATTTTGCGAATTTAATTTTTCAAACGGCATACTTTGGGAATTTTCTCAATAAAAAACATGTAGAGAGAATAGAGTTCAAGAAGGTTGAAAATAGACTCAGCATTCACCATCAAGTTAATTTAACCTAAGTTGAGATGGATCATCGTCAGTACCGTGATTATGGCGGCACAAAAAAAGTAGTCACTCCCTCGTCTATTTCACGGCAAAAGTCCCATAACTCGGCGTACTCGAGCGGTAGTCGAGAAAGTGACCAAAGTGTAGAATTAAGAAAAACATTTTATGTGGATTTCCGGCATACAGATTCTGTTCGATCGCTTAATACTCTAAAAGGAGGGTATGATGAGCAGAAAAGTTTGATCGATTCATCGAACGATACAACTTTTGTAAATAATCGAATCGCTCTCGCAGCTCGATTTCTATCAGATTACTATGATGGTCGAGGCGCAGTATTCTCATTGTATTGCGGTAAAAAGTCCCATATGGATGAAGCCAATGAAGATGATTTGGCTGTGTCAGTACGAGAGTCGATGGCGTTTGCATATGAGTACGACGTGTCACCGATGCGTATTTCGTTACATAAATTGAGGTTTAGTTTACTTTGGTCAATAGTCCGAATAATTGCTGTAGTTTTCTTATTCCTAGAATCATGCTTTGGTCAGCCCGGCGAGAATGCCCGTTATGGCGTCTTCTATGATATTCGGTGGCGTATCACTCTAGTTTTGGTATCGTTGATAATTATTTGCGTGTCTGAGTTCTGGGTTTGGTCATTTCTTCGGTATGGAACTGGAAGCACTCTTCAAAGACCTGCATCAAGACCCCGTTATATGAAATGGAAAAATTTTATGAAAATATTTGCAACTATCTTCATGATCGAAATATTATTTGTATTGAATTTGGATCCCCAAGGAGTCGTTTGGTCCGGTGCCTTCAAACCAATAATTTTGTTTCAGATGTATCCGCAGGCAAGAGATGGACTTCACGCGTTACTTCAAATTGCTCCAGTTGCTTCGAAAGTCATATTCATGGAACTCATCATTATTTCTATGTTTGCGGCGATTGCAACATGTCTTTATAGCACATATGAAGCGTTTTCCCACTTTGAAAATTCATTTATTTCTATGTTTGAATGTAAGTATGTAAAGAAGATCTTGCCTATATCAATCAACACGGGCCGAGCTTTCAAGTTTCTCTATTTCAATTGATAGTGTCTACAACTGTCGTTAATCCAGGATTATGGGTATCGGTGTACAATGATAGCCCATCGGCTGCATTATTTTTTATTGCTTTCGGTGTAACCACAATTTTCTATCTCCATTCATTGGTGCTGTCGACAGTTTTTCAGTCGTACATTGAAACGATGAAAGAGATGGTTGCAAGGTATGAAAATCACAAAGAAGAATGCCTACTTCACGCATTTCGGTGCTTGCAACAAAAATCATCAATGGAATCGGAGAGCATTGGCATAGTTAGAACAGACCTAATACGAGATGTTCTTGTCAATCTAAGGCCACATTACGATAAAACGAAGGTGGGTTTAATGGAATTTTCATTCATCGATTTTCGATTGATAATTTTTTGCGTTTTTTCACAGATAGCTCGCTTGATCGATGTAATCGATCCCTCGGAGGTAGGATTGGTAGGCTACGGTAAGAAGAGTATATAATATTGATACAACCAGACACAATATTCGTGGAGCTGATTTGGTTGCGAATGCGAACAGAATCATTCAGAGAAAACGTCCCTCGAGCACTGGATATCTCATTGAGGTCAACCCCTATATCCAGATACACTGAGTACTTTAGAGCTTTCGCTTCATTTATTGCCTTTTCGAATTTTGCTTTTGTATCCTTACTATCCTCTGGAGTCGAAACCCCATTTCTCGATAATAATAGACATTCTGTTGCTGGTATCATTGTTTTCCTTTCTATAATAGAGATGTTATTCAGGAGTAATTTGACCAAACTGCTTTTTGGGGTTAAAGTGGCTCCAGTAAACAAAACTTTTGACGCTATAAGTGTTATTGCAGTTTTTGTGTCACTTTGGGGTAAGTATGAAACTGAAGGGCAATTAAATATGCTTTTTAACTCATCATGAATCGATCTTAATTCTTATGCGGTAGGTTTTCATATTTCTCTTCGATCACACTTATTCTATGACCGAAGTCAGAATCTTTGGACAGAAGGTTTTCAGTGGATTTTTGTCGGTCGCACGATTGATTTATTTCGTGTCCTCCGTTCGTTTGCTGTTTTTCGTGCTTTAATTGAAAGGACTTCCAGTGTTGCACCAGTTTTAATGGGCCCTATTCTTTTAGTGTTTTCGTTCACACATATATATACTTACGCGGGTATGGCAATTTTTGGTGGTGGTGGTGTGGTACCAGGAGAAATGATGAATATTGAAGAACATTATGATCTCAATAATTTTAATAGTTACGTGGAAGGTTTGGTAACTATGTACCAAGTGTTGATCATCAATGATTGGTATGCTATTGCTGATGTATTCGTCGGAGTGTTTATGCCAGAAATGGTGTATTTGTTTTTTATTTCGGCAAATCTTATTAATGTCAATATTGTCTTGAACGTCATGATATCTTTCTTTGTTGGATGTTTTTCCCTTCATGATGTTGACAAATTGCAGCATAAATCACATGAAGTTGTGCAACTTTCCAATAATTTTGGTAAAAAATTAAAAAATATGGAACCAATGCCTGAGAATTTCTCGATGTTTGATTCTGTTGGACTTGACCCCTTTTCACAACATTCAAGAGAAGGAAAGTTTGACAGCATCATAAAATTCGTTGCTGGAGGCAATGACAATATCGATTCAAAACGAGCAGCTCAAGCATGTGAGGTTCTAACGTTGTTTCAGTCAATGAATAGTGGCAACGAATCTGCTGCCGGTTTCATGGTTTCTTGCCATCAATCGCTAGCACGGTACGGTAACCATACCTTTGCCAAACTTTTGAATGAATACGTAGGTGATTCAATGATGCACGTTACACTGACAAACTTGCAAGGTGAGTTGTTACGTAAGAAAGTAAAGTTTGTGTCTACAGAATACCAGCGTGACGATCGAAGCCTGCAAATCAAAGCTTATCTGTTTGATGACGAAAAATTGTTCCTTTTTGTCGCGATTGAAGTTCATCGTTAAATTGATTTTGAAGTCTTGAAAAATATAGATATGATTTACCGTATTAGTCGCTTCTCTTATCAACATATACAGCTGAATAAACAAACAAATATATTGTATTTTTTCGTACTACTATTCGTGATCTCAATCGATGAAAAATAAAAATATTACTATATCGGATCAAAGAGACTCGGAAAAGTATGGTGACATCCTTTTGTCAATGAGTAATGAGCTGGGTAATAGCAATACATGCTCATCTAAAGTGCATTTCATCAAATTCAAAAACTAACTTTTATATGATGGAGATAGTTTTTTGCGCAATCTAATGAGCTATCATCTGCTGTTGCCTGCCTGTTCCTACCAGTACCTGGATTCTTAGGTTTCGTTGAGCTATTTTCTATCATCCACAAGTTTAAAATTTCACTATTATAGTGTAGGGATACTTGTGTGATGTGTTTTTGATAATATTCTTAGGTAGAATAGGCTCAAATATCGTTTCGATTAAGTATGAAGGCTTTCAAGCTATCTTCCGTAATATACGTGGCTCGCTTCTTACACGACCTTCTTGTTCATTCAAAAATGCTCTTTACTTGTATTAAACCAAATAACTATAGGTCTCGATCCGGGCAAGCATATCCTGGAAAGAGCCTACGTGATTATCGTTTTATTAACTCGCTGAATAGGTTCAAATAACAGAGAACAGTTTTATTCAGCTAGTTCTTTCAGAAAATAGTGCAAGGACAGGGCGTATAAGCTGCTATTTAAATGGACAAGAAGCAATCAAGGGATCGCTCAATACGGACTGAAAACTGTCTAAATGCATAACATCGCCAACCCGAAATTTAAGCCTATTTTCTAAACAGCTTGATGTAGCCAATAATTGGCGTAATGATGGAGCTCTAATGCTTTCATTAAGTCATGAATCTTCACGATGAGTGGCAGCAATCCTAACCCATCTCTCCAATACTACTATGATTTTATTTTCAACCATGACTTTTACAAAGTTATGAACGAGAAGTATTTTGTACTAAAACAATATTGAGTTTTGCTCAAAGAGCATATGTTCTTTATATTATATGGAAATTTCAAGCTGTATTGTAAAAAAAATAATAGGTGCGTAAGTCTATTTGCAGTAATACATTTAATTGAAGAGAAGAAAGCGTGGGTAGCCTATAAATCATATTCCGGGCAAAACTCGTCGTCTGCAGAATCATCATAGCCTTCTCCGTCAGGATCCTGGTGAATTGTAATCATTCCCAAATCAACTAAAATCGCAAAGTTGCGATCAGCTTCAGACATGGAGGCATATCGAGCTGCACGCGTCTCGTCGTCTTCCTCAACTTCTTCTTCACTTATTTCTTCCTTGGCTTTTTCAACTTCAGGTTCTACAACCTCTTCGACAACTTCTTCCGGTTCTGGATCATTTACTTCTGGTTCTTCTAAAATTTCGGCAACAACTGATCCTTCTGATGTTTCTTCGGCAACTACACTAATATTTGAGTCAACATCCTTACCTGATTCGTCTTCGACGAGTTGCTTCTCACGCTCAACCGACTCATCAGCTAATTTCTCCATCAGTTCGGCATCAAATGCAGGTTCCCCTTCATCAGTGTATATGATATCAAAGTCAGCATTCTCAGCAAGGAAATCGAAAACGGTTTTTCGCATCAAAGTTTGTTCAACCTTTGGACGAAATGCTGCTTCATCATAAGGTTCATTACTACTCTCGCATTCTTTGCGAAGAGACCCAAGTTGCTCATCGACTTCTGCTGGGGGTGTTTGTAATCTCTCCGCCTCAGCGATCGCATCAGTGGCCAACGAAATCTTAAAGTCTTTTGAGATATCAGCAGCTACAATTTCTTTATATTTCTGGAAATTTTCGGGAGTGATCAATTTCTTAATTTCAGCATCGTCGGTTCCTCCGTCTCTCATTTCCGCCATCATATGAGCATATTTATCTCTAGCTTGTTGAGTCACAATCGTATCTGGAACTTCGACATCCACAACCTCCGCTAGGGCATCACCTAAAGACCTGTTGCGTTCACCAATGTATTCTTTTGCATCTTCTTCATCAATAGCTTTCCGCAGTTCAGCTTCCAAGGATTCTTTGGTGAGATCAGGACGGACCTTTGCTGCAAAATCGTCATTCAGTTCAGGAAGAGTGCGTGTAGCCGCTTCCAAGACTTTAACGTCAAAAATTGCCTTCTTTCCCGCGAGAGTCTTATCACGAAGGTTCTAAGTAATAGAGAAAAAGATAAATTAACAATATTGGAACCTTTAAATTCAAGACATCAAATGAACAAAAATATTAGATCGAGTTTACCTCGGGGAAGGACACGGTCACACTCCTAGTTTCACCGACAGACGCTCCAACCAGACCCTCCACAAGACCAGCCATATAACGACCCTCTCCTAATATCACTTCTACATTATCTCCACTAGCAGCATTTGGTAAAGGCTCGCCCTTCTCTCCCTCAGCCGTAGCCATGTATCCCACCATATTTACTGTGCAAGAGTTCCCCATTTCTAGCTTTACAGAATCGTCCTCAATTTTTGTATTTGTTGCATATCTTTCCTGTAGATCCACCAACGCCTTATCAAACTTTGCCTGATTAAAGGGTTTGCGTGTATAGGAAGCCTTGAGGCCCTTGTAGGGCTCTTCCCCCTTCCAAGAAAGCTCTGGCCAGACATCGCAACTAACAAGAATATCAATTTCTTCACCCGGAACGAAGCTTTCAGCAAGATCCTCCGCACTAGTTACCAGGTTGGGCTGACCAATTGGCTGAATCCCTTCATCTTGTAACGCAGGCTCGAGCAATTCCCCAACAAGCGCTCTGATGGCTTCAGCACGGATGGCCGTACGACCACCTTTCGCAGCCATGGCATTTTCCAATACTTTGGCAGGAACTTTAGCACCCTTTCGAAATCCAGGGATACTAATATTCTTACTAACTTCCTGACATGCCTTCTCGAATGCAGCAGATGTAGCCTTGCTGGGAGCTGTAATGGTAATCTCCACTGCCGAGTTTTCCTTTCGTACTAACTTATTGGCATCCAACGTAAGGAAAGATAGACGACCGGGAGAGGTCGCTGGCACAAAAGCCGAAGCGGCCGTAATACACGTGATCAAACAGAGATTTGAAAACTTCATGGTTGAGTTAATCAGAAAGGGAGAAAAGCAGGAAATTAACTCGCAAAGATATGTGTCACGGCAATTCTTATTGTATGCTTGCTCTTCTTTTAGAACAAAAGTATTTTTGCATGGAGGTGAGACAAAGCACTGACGTCAAGAAATCAAAGCAAATAAGTGAAATTAGATTATTTACGGTTATATTTTCTTCCGAACATTTAAAAAGAATTTTTCAAACTCGTATGTACGACGAGCATGCGCCATTTCGATTCGAGAGAATGGAGAATGGCGTGAATGAGGCGTAAGCGTGAGCTTGAAGTTTGCGCTGAGCTACGTAGACCCTGTTTTCATGAGAAACGTTTCCGCTCAGAATTCCATACATCTCTCATCACGTATCACTCACCTCCTCTTTCTTTCGTCAGCTTTGCAATCATGATTTTTGTTGGCAAAACTTCAGTTGGTCTCTTAATATTAAGTCTCGGCCCTGCTGCTGTGCAGTCGTTTTGTTTGGGAGTCAATGGGTGCAGCACTAATAGAGGCCGTGCCCTTTTCGCTTCGGCTGAAGCAAATGCCGTTTCCTTTCGAGAGCAGATGATGAAGCAGCGGTTTGTTTACGAAGGAAAGCTATCATTGGATGAGCCTGCGGTTGAAGAAGTCGAGGTTCTCGCTACTCCTACTCCCGAGGAAATTGCCGCTCTTGCTGCAGAACAACTTGCTGCCGAACAGAAAGCCGTATCTGTAAGAACTGCAATGCTCGCGACCAGACTTACTATTCAGGCCGAAGCCGCCGCCGCTGAAAAAGAGACAAGGGAGAAAAATGAAGAATTGGCTGTTCAGATGGCAAATTCTAAGCAACAACCGAAAACGCCTGAGGTCGAGGCTGAACTTGCAAGTAAATATGGTGACATGTCTGAGGAAGACCGTGCCTTTGCAATTCTTTTGGACTTAGGTATCATTCAGGACAGCAAAAGTTTTGTCGAAAATGATGAATTTTGTGACGAGTATCTTTTCGTATAATCCAACAACTTTACAGATATACCAACGTTTGTTATATTGTTCGCTAATCGTGATGAGGAGATATTTAGAGTTCAGCCAGTACACCAAACGTATTATGGAAAAAGAAGATTAATTATCAATGCCACAAGGATAGCATTGATACAATTTTAATGACTATATTGCAAATTTAATTTCTCTTCTCATCTATAAAGTTTTACAAATATTTCTAGTAATGATTCTATAAAAAAAAATCTCTTCATCTAGCGAAAAATCGTTGCCAACTTGAGTGGTTCACTGCAAACGAGTCGTTGCATCGGTTGACCTGACTAGGAGTAAATGTTTACACGCTTCAACTCTTGATGAACAATGCAATAACGATAGTTTCCACAAGTTCGAGATCGAACCCGACCCGACATAAGTTGAGAGCAGGCTTTTATGAATAAAAATTGGGTAAAATTTCAAATTTCTTTCCACACTTGGTTCACACGTATGGCCTTACGTGAATACGTACGACGTACGACACACATGACGGAATTTTCCCCAAGGAAGTAGTGCGTGTTTTCCTCGAGAGCGAGCGATCAACGTTAAATCAAGCTTCAACCTTGGCATTCTCTTCGCTTTCCATGACACAACACATTCGCGAACGGTGGAACAAGGGGCATTTCTGTATACGATAATCCAAATAAACGTAGAGTAACATGAATTTCAAAGCAGCTGTATTAATCTTGTCATCATTGGTGTCATCAGATGCATTCTCGATTCTAGCACCTTCGGTAAACCATGCTTCTCGAAGTGGATTTTCATTGAAGCTTGCGGCTTCATCTTCTTCCGGTGATTTAAAATTCGAATCAAAGGAGGTTGAAACTCGAACGAAAATGCTTGCTGAAAGGCTTGCTATGGAAGAGAAATCACGAACGAAAGATGCTCAGATTGAAGCTCAAGCGGCAGTGATTTCTGAAAACTTCCAAGAAGAGAATAGTTCTCAAGTAGCAGAAGCCAAAGCCGTAGCTGTGCGCGAAGAGATGTTAATATACAGACTGGCAAGCGAGGAAAAGTGGCGTAATAAAAAAGCTGCAATCCTAGGAGAAGCAAAAGCTGTTGAGGTACGGGAGGAAATGATGGCATTCCGACTTGAACACGAAAAGACACTTCGTGATATTGAAGAAAAATCACAAGAAGCAAAGATTGCAGCAATTGCTGAAGCCAAGGCAGTCAATACTCGCGAAAGCATGATGGTTTATCGTTTAGCGAACGAGAAAGAAGGTTATGCAAAGAAAGAAAAAGCACGAGAAGCAAAGATTGCAGCAATTGCTGAAGCCAAAGCAGTGAATACTCGCGAAAGCATGATGGTTTATCGTTTAGCGAACGAGAAAGAAGTTCTTGCAAAGGAAGAAAAAGCACGAGAAGCAAAGATTGCGACACTTGTTGAAGCCAAAGCAGTCAAAACACGTGAAAATATGTTGTCTTATCGTATTGATTTGGAAAAACGTCTTGCCAAAAAGGCTGCAGAGAAAAAGCGGTACAACTTTTTCCAGAGGATGATGGCAGAAAGACTAGCTGCCGAAAAAGTAGTAGCCAAGAAAGCTGCTGAGGAAAAATATGTTACCTTGCGAGAAAAAATGTTGGCGACCCGTCTTGAAATGCAAGGTAAAGTAGCTGCAGCAATGATTTTAATGCGAGAAAAGAAAGCAGCCCAAGTAGCTGCGTACAAAGAAGCGAGAACACAACCCAAAGCACCAGAGATTGAGAAGAAGTATGCTGAAAGGTACGAAGCTTTGTCGGAAACAGAAAGAAATTTGGCAATCCTAGTAGATTTGGGGTTAGTTAAGAAAAGCCCTAACCCAGATTGTCCTGAATACGATGATTCAGAAGATGACTTATTTTGTTATGATTACGAAGAATAAAGGGTAATATATGATACAAAAAGCTCGTAAATGTTGACTTCTTATGGTTGGGGCTTGGAATTTTTCATTTTCGTTCATTGGGGTCTATGCGTGTGTACATCCGCGTTGCTCGATACATCCTCGACATATCAGATCAATCCTACGAATACATTGTTGGCGAGAGGAAAAGCATTTGATGTCATATGCGCGTTAATATAAAGAAGATTTTATGATGTTTTAAGTCTTATGACTTATGAAGTACGTGTAAGCCAAGGATCTTATCCTTCTACTTAACGGAAATTCTAGAATTGCATTCTTGAGAATCGTCATTCAAAATGTTGTTTCAAAACCACACGGATCACCGATACGTAACATTTTTCGCAATCTAAGTTTTTAGAAAAGAAACAATATCATACTTAAAAAGTACACAGTAACCTACTTTTTGTTTCCAACTTTGGATGTAGTGTATCGTAATGTGAACATCGATACAACAAATATTCCTTACTTTGAAGTATGCATTTTTTTCCAATATTTTACCTAAGCCCTAAGCCGCATGCCAGGGAAACGAAAAGCATTTGCGCATATTGCAGAATGCAGATTGATATTGATATTGGATTTCGCAAGATACTAACCGTTGTCGGAAAACTTAGTCCACTAAGAAGAGTCTTTCTTTTTCACAAAATATGTTCCTGTTTTCCTCTTTTCTCCTTCATTCTCTCCCTAGAACGACAAGCTTTGCTTATCTCTCTCTCAACTGACTCTTATTGCGACGAACGTTGCATAAAGGGGAAAACACCAGAAGCACTAGCAATTATACTCTGTGACCACACGATAAGGAAAAGTCGTGTTGAATTGCCGTGTGGTTCTCAATACCGGTAATTGGTCAAAACTTTTCATACATTCGCACCTCTATGATCAAAAAAGATGAGAGTTAAATCAGCCCACTTTTTCGAGGTAGGATGCTGGATGTTGTTATCTCTGATCGTGTTTCAAAGAACTGTTGCAGAAGCTCTTACTAGCAATAATGCAGAAATAATGAATTTGAGTTCTAACGCGAAGAATAAGCCAATAGTCGATTTTCAGTATCCTCACGTAAAGAAAACACCTGCAGAACTTATGACATCGATATCAAAGTCAACTTCAGAGTTGTTGAAAGAAAGCGACGATATGGATGTTTATGGTGACTTTGAGGCGACAATAGATGAATCTTATTTGCGTCGATTTGAAAGAGAAATATCTCAAAAGTTTGGTAAAGAAGACGCCGTGTTTATGCCGAGCGGAACTATGGCTCAAAGTATAGCTTTAAAAATTCACAAATCAGCTAAGGAGAAAAAGCATGGTAACGGATCTGGATCTGTTTTTGCATGTCACCATACATCTCATCTTCTGCTTTGGGAAGAGGATGCTTATTCTCACCTTTTGGGTATGGATGCAACGGTCGTCTCGTCTTCCGTGCAGACTGAGTCTGAAAGTTACGTTTATCCCGACCCTATGAAATTTCGTGATGTTAAACGAGTTCTTGATATGCATGATGTTGATGCAATCTCAACTTTGTTGATCGAATTACCCCATAGGGAACTTGGAGGTAAATTGACAAAATGGGAAGAAGTATTGGCAATGAGCACGTTATGTGAAGACCGCGGAATTTCATTTCATTGCGATGGAGCGCGTATCTTCGAAGCCAGCGCAGGTTACGGGTAAGTATCTTTGAGTCCTTGAGAAGTTCGAATTCGCCGCTAAAATTTTCATTGTCTCCTCACTATAGATTACCTCTTCACAAGGTCGCAGAACCATTCGATTCGGTTTACATATCATTCTACAAGGGGATAGGAGCTATGACTGGGGCAATGTTGATGGGAAGTGCCGAATTTTGTGCTGAGGCGCGAATATGGTTGTGCAGGTTTGGAGGTAATCTTTACTCTAAGTTACCATACGCGATTTCCTGTTGGGGAAACTATTTAGATCAAGTTGAGAACGTCAAAGATGGCTTGACATTCCAGGAAAAGCATGCAAAAATGAAAAAGATTGTCGAAGCACTTTCTTGTCATGAAAAGATATCCAAATACGTGTCTTTTCAACCTAAAATACCCGAGACCAGTATGGTGCACTGCTTTTTGAAAGCAAACGTCGACCAGTGTAAACAAGCAAATGATGAAATTTCACAGCGTTTCGGCGTGAAAATCTTCAGTCGCATACGAGAGATAAAAGGGAACTCTAACGGAGTAGGAGCCTACTTTGAGTGGAGTATTGGACAATCTAACGGTAAGATTACAGAAGAGACATTTGTTGACGGCTGGACAAAATTTGTGGATGCATTAGAGTCATCAACTTCGTAGATAATTTAGATAAACTTTTGGGGAAAGCACCAATAATTGATCTGTTTCCCAACGAAAAATTTTCTTTTAATAATAAGAAATATTCATGTTAAAATAAATCTGTTCCGCTGTAAGCGATTATTATAACAGCGCAATTATGCTTCATATGAAGAAAAGGTTTGAAAGTTTTCCTCTCCACATGACTCTTCATCAGATGATGCTTATGTTGACTTTTCATTTTGTATCCTGGTTTGGTAATACATAGATGCCTCATCTGATGCCCCTTCAGAAAGTTCTTGAATCCCCATACTGACCCTTTTCGAATAATATTCATCCTGATACGGCCTTCCCATAGCACCTCCTGGTATGAATTGAGCACAATCTACATATTTTACCTCTTCATTTTGTAGGCGGTACCTTGACCCACCGAGAGATCGCAGTAAGTTAGATTGAGCCTTAGGACTAAATGAATTTGGATCGAGTTGCCGACCATATGTATCCGCTGTACTTTCTGTATTGACAGTGCTCCCCCCTGCTGCATGTTTGGTTGGTGTTATTTCGCTATGTGCCGATGAGTTAAAATATGATCGTTCTCCTTCTGAACGTTCTTTTGATTTTCTATTCTTCTTCCCCAACTTAAATAACGGCATACCTTTGATCAAGTAGGATGATTCGATTTGTTGATTTTTATGTTGTAATGAGGAATGAGATCCAAAATTAATGAGTTATAACCATTGACGATTCACCGTGAAAGGAAAAGAAAATTAATTTTTGCCGCCCGCAAATTTTGGATTACATTTGTGTACATGTATTAAATACATGTACCGTATATATGTACCGGGATTGGCGTTAAATATTTTTTTATCATTATTTATGCGCGCGTCTCGGAGTATCGCTGCATTGCTAGGCTGCCAGTGCTAAAAAAGGATAAAGAGCACACCCGTCCCGTCATCCCGTCCCACTTCCAACTCCCGAATGACGAATGACAGAGGGCAACCTTGAAAAGACTTCACACAGGGCGAGATGCGAAATGTCATGTACCGGTATTGATACAACTTTACGTACTGTCGTACGTCGTACCCTTACTGTACTTTTAATGTACCGGTATTACACACATAATACTCTTGGATATTGTTTGCACAATAACAGAATTTTTGAACTTAAAAATTGTGGGATGTTACGTTTTAGCTCAAAAGTGTTATTTAATATTATGTCATAATAACGCGTCGAATTCTGTGCTTTCAATAATAGAGAAAAAATGTAACCATCACATGCACATCACACATTTTTTTTTCATTTCCCGTTTACCCTCTGTCCAACGCAACTTCTTCGCTCGAGGCGACCTTTCACACAACAAGCGAATTTTTCGCAAACAACAAAGGCACCATCGACAAGAGCAATCCTGTTACATCCTAAAACTCGCACCCTACGAATTGCCAAGGTGCGAAACCACGATAAACCTTTTGATTAAGAATTGGAGTTAGAATTAAAAGTGATAGTGTAAGTTGAATGATTTGTTTCATCATTCGGGTGGTATTGGTGGTGTCATTGATGTTGCTGGTTCGATTGGTTTAGCTGGCGTGACGTTAATTTATAGTAAAACGCCTTTATTTGAAAAGAAGCGCGCGCCTCCTAAATTTCAAATTTTTCTTTCGTACATAGATGACCTCTACAAATCCCAAAGAGCAGCTTTTGAAAAGAGCAGAAGCCGAAGACGCAACGATCACTGACAGTACTCCGGCGATTTCTGATGGTACAGTTCCAACTATTTCTGATGGTACAGGTCCAGCTATTTCTGATAGTGCTGTTCCAACTATTTCTGTTGGTACAGTTCCAGATATTTCTGATGGAACAGTTCCAACTATTTCTGATGGTACAGTTCCAACCATTTCTGATGGAACGGTTCCAACTATTGAAGCAGTGGTTAATGGTGACGATACGATGGGGCAAGTGGCCGATAATGTCTCTGTCCCTGTGGCGGAAAATACAGAGAATATGCAAGTGGATACCGAAGAGAAGGTGATAACGCAAGCACCTTCTAGTACAGAAGTAAGTGATCCTGCTCCAATGATTGATGCAACGAAAGCGGCACTTGACGCAAACGCGGTTGCACTCCAGCATCATCAAGCAGTTGTTGCTGCCGCCGCTGCTCACCATGCGGCGACCATGCAAATGTTGGTCACTTCTCAAGGTATAGCTTCAAATCCAATGCTAGCTAGTATGTCTGTAAATCCTGATATAGATCCTTCTACCCCCAGTGGAAAGAAGATGGTGAACCATTATTATATTGACTTTTCTTTGACAAATCAAAGTGATGTCGAAGGCGAAGCCCCCCTAAAGGGTGAACCGATTGGGCATATTCTTGCTCAAGGATTAGCAGCGCAGATGAGCGGTAACTCCGCCCCAGCTCCAAGTGAATCTGCCTTAGTAAATCTTCCGATTGAGAAGAAAGGTCGCGAAATTAGAACCTTTCCTATGAAGTTGCACGAAATCTTGGGAAGGTATGCATGCGATTTACGTTTATTGCATTGAGTTGTACCGTGTCGTGTTTATGATCTAACCATTTGTTTGTATCTCAGAGGGGAAGTTAACCACATTATCAGCTGGTTACCGCATGGCAGATCTTTTCTTGTGCACAATCCAGATCAGCTCGTAATCGAAGTGCTTCCAAAATATCTTAAGCCGATTAAGTACACTAGCTTCACTCGCCAGTTACAACTATGGGGGTTCAAACGAATTACGAAGGCTCCTGACCATGGCGCGTATTATCATCAACTATTTTTAAGGGGAAAACCTCATTTACTTAAACGTATGCACGTCACTAAAGTGAAAGGCAGTGGGAAGAAATTGACCAGTAATCCACAGCAAGAACCAGATTTCTACAGTTTGAGTCGCCTTCGTCCTCTTCCTGATGCGGGCCATACCGCACTTCCAAATGCAGCAGGAATGATAGCTGCTGGAGTGGATACCGCTGCAAGCGTTGCAATGAAGCAACACGCTGCAGCAGCTGCTGGTCTTTTTGCGGGCACACCATATATGCAACAAGCGCAAATGTTTCTTCAAGCTCATCATGCTCACCCTGGTGCTGGATTTCCGTATTTACCGAACCCCATGATGGCAGCAATGCATGCTGCTGGTGCTGTCGATCCGCAGACTCAAATAGCTCAAATGCTTCTAGCTCAGCAGGCAAGCGCTGCGGCAGCCGCAGCTATGTCGACCGCTATAAAGAAAGAAGAAGAGAGGATTCCTGAGAAGACGCAAGAAAGTGGCGTACAAGAACAAGTCGATGAACCAGAAAAGGCAAATGAAACGAAACTAGAACTCAAAGAGGAAGAAACTATCCAAGTTGAGGAAGCAACAGTCGAAGATGTAGACCCCCCTGTTGTTGACGCAGCAGATGTCGACGAAGGTAAGGTTAAGGACCCAACAGCGAACGAAGAAACGATGGTTGTTGTTTGATGGGAAAGAAATAGAACTGGAATAGCCTATGATTTCAAGATTAAATTATATTCATTTCTATTGTTTATGTTATGCAGAGTAATCTTTATGTCAATAAATTACCTAAATTTACTTCATTTCACAATCAGCACTTCCCTTCGATGGTGATGCATATGAGGCATATTTTCTTTAGGATGCATGGATTCCACTAGCGTTCCATATGGTTTTTTTACGTATGTACCAGTTAAAGCTGACATAGTCTCTGAAGTATAAGTTTCTTGGCCTTTTATTTTTCATTCAATATATGTTCTCAAAAATACAATTTAATTTGAATAATTTCCTGAGAGGAATGAGGCATCTGAATCATCTACGTTTCCCTTTGCATCTCTCCTGTTCTATTTCTCTAGAAATTCGTCAACTTTCGTTTTGAAGCGTTGAAGTTTGGAGCTCCTTTAGGAAACAAGTTTTTCATTCGAACTTAAATTCTTTATCTTTAGTTCCAAATATTTTCGTACTGATGAACAATTGTTAGAAAGAGGAGGTGATTCAATTGTCTTGATTCCCTCTTTGCATCCATATATTACTATGCCCACTTATTTATTCATCTATAGATTCTCCTTTTGTGATTCCTCGATTGTCTTGATTTCCTGTACATGCAATGTGGAACTGACTAAATAGCAGCCCTAACCAAAGAAAGAATAACCCTAACGATAGACAATCGATTATCGGCCTAAGTCGTCATAGATATGAAATCGTAAACAGAAGATTTCTTTACGAACGACACTAACCATCGACCCGATTAGTATACGTGAAGGTGAAGGATATCAGAATAGATATCACAATGATTTACGATACGACAAAGCCCTTATCGTCAATTTATAGCAACCGACCCAACAATGAACGCAGAAATAAAAACTAAAGCTGGCCTAATGATCTCCTACCTATCATATATCGACGTGATGTCAATCTTCCGAAAAATAATTGAATAACCATTGATTCTAAATTAGAAAGAAAGTCTGATTTCGTAGTAAATATACTATCTAATAGCCATATCCCTGTGAAGTGGGAGGGTGGGGACGATTAGTATTGCCTGAGAACGGAGGTGGAGGTGGCAGATGTTGAGGTGGTCCTGGAGGAGGAGGAGGAAGTTTCCTTGTAGCATTCATGGGAGGTTGTGCAGGTTGGGTTGATTGATTTATTGAATAAGGTGGCCCAGGTGGTGGTGCCCGACTAGAACCATTCTGTGGCAGACCAGTCACGGCATGCTGAGGATGTGGAGGCACCAGGGGTTGTTGTTGAGGAGGAGGTGGCGGCATAGCTCGTTGAGGCGGTACCATCGCGTTTGGCGGGCCAGGAGGAGGTGGCGGCATAGCTCGTTGAGGCGGTACCATCGCATTTGATGGACCAGGAGGAGGTGGCGGCATTGCTCGTTGAGGCGATACCATCGCATTTGATGGACCAGGGGGAGGTGGCATCCCAGATCTCTGCTGAAAACTTGGAGGCGCTCCAACACGATTCGACGGGATTGCTTGTCCCGACCCAGTCATAGGGGGTGGAGGCATATTTCCTGGTCCAGGCATGCTCCTCGCCATTCCTGACGTCATGGACACTGGACCTATATTCCCGCTGAGAAGATTCTGCATGAACTCGCCATAACTTAGCATTCCAGCTCCCGGAAATCCAGCTCTATCTTCAACCATTCTCCAATAAACTCTGCCTTCAAGCCATTCATCAACTCCTTCCCGAATCGTTATGATTTTATATGCTGTACTATCACCATTCAAATGCTGACAAAGTGCATTCAATCGACTAGAAACATCATTATTGTTTTCTTTCTTACCCAACACGCTCTGTACGTCCGTGTTTACATCCCAAAAATTATTCATTACCTCTGCCCCATACAACTGATGGAGACTTTCTTGAGAAGCAGCACGACCGATCCAAAGCTGAAAATCACTGCTAGAAGCATCATGTATCAAAAACATTCCGTCGCTGCTTAGCCTGTCGACACTCAAGTTGATCTTTTCGGGAAGGGTGACACTTTCCTGATCAAATTTCCCCCAGCTATCTCCACGAAGATCGAACAACGAGGGATGAATGCGACTCACTAAATCTGTGTGCCACATACCACGCAATTCATGAAATGCTTGGACACGTTCATCAGGGTGAACATCAGTTCCTCCACGAAACCCAACATTCTTCATTAGTGCAAGTGTGTACAATGGCAAAAGACTTAAGTTTTTTGGCAATCCGTGCTCATCGACATTTTCTGACTGCGTCTGACGAGATGTTTTGACAAGATCAGTACAGTGCCCCTGAATCCTATTACGAGCTTGCTCAAGACCAGCGCGTAAAGACATTGCAATGGCTTGCTTAGCAAGGAGTGCCGTGCAAACGCTCGCATCAATTTTTGATAAATACTCTGATGAATATCCGGTAACAGGTACGGCTTCGGTACAAACCCGAATTCTTCGCTCGCCAAAGTTTGTCGTGTATAATAATGCACTCTGAATTGTAAGATACTGGCAACTTAAAGGAATATTATCTTCATGAACCAAGTCAAAGCCGAAACTACTGTCGGCAGTACAATTGGGCAGCGATAGTAAGTCTGTCCCACGGATGTAAAAATGACCGTAAAAGTTATTGACTCGCATACCCTTGGTGCATCGAATGCGCATAACGGATTCAAACGCAGTTTCACGTTCAAGAACCCGTTGCAATTTCCCCTGCAGAACTGCCCCATCGCCGTTACTGGCGTTGAAGGCGACAAAATTATGCATCGTTCCACCAGTAATTCGAGGGAGTTCCTCAAGATTCGCAGCATCAATAAATGCTTGAGGAAATAAAAACAAATCGACACAAATTTGAGCCTTGCTGAATTCAACTGCTGTATCTTTATACCAAGACAGGCTTGGTTTCAATAACGTAACCTCATCCTTCGTGCCTACCAATCTGGGGTTATCGCGGACAGGTAGGGCGCCAGCACCAAGAGTTGGCAATGTGCTTTGAAACACACACATCTTTCCCCCCACATGCTTCATTACAGTGTATGCGGCTTTGAGAGCCGGACCCAGGGCACTTTGCACGGGCATTTGGGGTGGTTGCTGTTTTTGAAACATTGTCGACAAATTCTCCAAGAAGTTCATTACAACATCCATGCTATCATGCAAGTTAACAAGTAGGTCGTCTGGTGCAGGCACGAATAATCCCTGCAGATCCGGGACGACTAAAGTTGGAAAATAAATAAGTGCGAAAAAAGCAATATTGAATCACCAGTGGTTTATGTTTCAATACTTACCCATCATTTGAGCAGAACTCATGCCGCTCTTCAAACTATAATAATGCACAGACTTATCAAAGGTAATAAAACCAATTTGAGTTCTCCTTCCACCTGATAATGAATTGTTTTCAATCACTTTCTTAATCGATTCGGCAACTTCTTTCAACAAACCACTTTGCGCGGAAGTAGGTCCCACATCAATAACAAAAAAGTACGCAGGTGGCTGAGGCGGACGAACCATGTACTCACTAGGCGCCATGTATTCCACGATACCTTTACAAAGTTCCGGACGTTCATATTTATCACGCCTCTGCCCACTCCCATCCAAATGACAAAAATAAGCACTGGGACATTCATTCACAGTAGAACAAATATTACAAACCCAGCGCCGTCCCATATCCGTCCAACCCACAAAAGGATTCATATAAAGACGACATTTCTTACAACGAACAATGCCAGCAGATGTTGGTTGAACGACATCCACATCTTCTTCACCCTCGTGCACCTTCACTTCCTCTTCCGTTTCTCCTTCACCATCACCATCGTTCACAGAAGGCACACGACCCGGTGCCAACGGACGAATGATACCACCCAACGGCATAGCCTTAATACCTTGCACATTCGTATGCTGCGGAATGCATTTACTCGTCAAACCAAGAAATCGAGAAGGCACATGAATACTCGCATCTATCACAGCCGTAGCCCCCGGTGCAGCACCTGGCATAGACATACCCGCCACACCACCCGGCGGCGGTGGAGGATTCGTCGTTCCAGGATACCCTGCTGCTGCGGATGCACCGTAGGGACCGGAAGCACCCACACCCGGTTGCATCATCGGTGGAGGAGGAGCCACCGTCGCACTCGCAGCCGCCGTACCTGTACCGGGATAAAACGGCTGTGGAGGAGGAGGAGGCAGTTGCTGCTGCTGCTGCTGAGGAGGTACCACCGGATTGCGCAGATTCATATTTCCCATGGCATTGGTAACACTGTGAAATTGAACGGCAGGTCCTGCATGTGACTGCTGCTGTGGATATCCACCGGCACCGGAACCGGCACTAGCTCCAGGAGGAGGAGGAGGCGGCGGCTTTCGTCCCATGGCTGCTGCGGGTACAAATCCTCCACCGGCACCGGCACCGGCAGCAGCAGCCTTCGGTGGTGGAGGAGGTTGTGTCCCCCCACCACCCGATCGGTAATGGTTCGAATGGTACGGCTGTTGTTGATACATTTTGTGCAACGATTACCGAAGTTTTGGCAGTGGATTCGATTCGAGTTGTGGTTGTGGTTGTTGTTGTTGCTGGTGTTGTGTTAGAAATGGTTCCAATGAGGAATGAATGAATCGAGTTTGTTTGTTTGTTTGTTTGGATGGAGGAATGTCTTATAGGTTAGGATTGGTAATAAAGCCCAGGTTTATTATATGTCTTTGTTTGAATATCTAGGTATAACAACAACAACAACAACAATGTGCAATGTTGTGGTTGGTATCCTTCGTCCTTGTGTCGGATATATATACCAAAAAAAA
>Ga0115008_10001344_pt1 | contig 19758 bp, 41 predicted proteins | sample FraStrMetagenome_FD_87164 | JGI IMG/M metagenome (GOLD analysis project Ga0115008, IMG submission 87164) | Marine eukaryotic phytoplankton communities from Arctic Ocean - Fram Strait ARC3M Metagenome | ecosystem: Environmental > Aquatic > Marine > Oceanic | place: Fram Strait | collected...
AAGATATCTGCTAAATACGATATAGGTAAGTTTTCATTTAACACATCAGTTGGTAGTGGATTCAGAGTACCTGATTTTAGAACAATGTATCTTTCTTTAGGAGGATTCGCACAAGGATTCTATGTATTGGGTTCTGAACTTATAGAAGATGAGATTAACTTCTACCAATCAAACAATCAAATAGCTTTCTTAGCATATGATATCAACGATATTAATTCATTAAAATCAGAAACTTCTGTATCTTATGATTTCGGAGTATCTTATAAAATAAACAATAGAAGTAAAGTAGGGGTTAATGTATTCCAAACTAACACAACTGATTTGATTGAATCAGTATTTGTAGGACAATTTATCAATCAAACAATATTATTTGGATACACAAATATCAATGATGCAACATTTAAAGGAATTGAATTTGAAGGATTGTATCAGAAAGGTGGATTAAGATTAGATGGTTCATACCAATACTTAGAAACAAAAGCTATTAAAGGTGATGGAACTGAATTCTTCTTAGGAGAAAGACCAAAACATTTAACTAACTTATCAGCATCTTATACAACATCTAAGAAATATTCATTCGTATTGAATGGTACACATAAATCAGAATACTTCTTTAGAGATGTAGATGGTAATGGAGTACAGGATGTGAATGAGTTCATACCTCAACATACATTATTAAACGGAATTATTACAAAGCAATTTGGAAAATACACAATTGGTGTAGGTTCTAACAATATATTAAACTTTACAAATAGTGAGTTCTTGAAGTTTCAAAACGGAAGAACTGTATTTGGAAAGTTAACTTATAAACTATAATAAACAATGAAGATATTAGTAACAGGCGGGAACGGCTTTATCGGTTCGAATCTAATTAAGAAATTACTATCTGAGGGGCATAATGTTGTTTCATTGGATGATTTATCAACTGGTTTGCGAGAATATGAAGTTGAAGGATGTAACTATATTTATGGTGATATCGAAAACTTATTGTATTGGGAAGGTCATCAATTTGATTTAGTTTACCATCTTGCTGCATTAGCTAGAATCCAACCATCATTCGATGACCCAATGGAAACATTTAGAGTAGATACGTTTGGTGTTCAGATTGTAGCTGAATGGGCTAGACAGAATGATGTAAAGGTTGTATATGCTGGTTCATCATCTCGTTGGTGTAATCCAGAAACATCACCATACGCAACGTGTAAGAAGTTAGGTGAGGATATCTTAAAGATGTACCGAACTGCATATGGATGTAACTTTGAGATTGCACGTTTCTATAATGTATATGGACCAAATGAATTGGTAGATGGAGAATGGGCAGCTGTTATTGGTATTTGGAGAAAGCAAATCGAAGAAGGTAAGGATATTACAATCATTTCAGATGGTGAGCAACGTAGAGATTTTACTTATGTGGATGATATATGTGATGCATTATATAAGATTGGTACAAATGATAAAAAGCATGAAGATGCTTGGGAATTGGGAACTGGTATGAATTATTCAATCAATGAAGTATATGGATTCTTCAAAGAAAGGTTTGAACACATAGAGAAAGTACATCTTCCAGATGTTGCTGGAAACTATCGACAAACTCTTAGAGAAAACGATGATACTTTAGAGAGATTGGATTGGGCACCAACTGATAGATTAAAAGAATATATCCTATCACTTTAATGAGTAAGATTGTAAATATATTCGGAGGACCTGGAATTGGTAAATCATCTATTGCTGCTGGTGTAACTTATAAACTTAAAAAGAATCACATTAGTTGTGACCAACCTTATGAGTTTCCAAAGTTGTTGGCATGGGATGAGAACCATTCAGCTATACAAGACCAACTCTATGTTCTTGCAAATCAACATAGAGGAATTGTAAAGAGTTACGGAAAGGTGGATTACATAGTATTGGATTCACCCATTCTACTCTCTTTAACTTATCGTAGTTACTATAAGGGTATTGATTACCCATCAAGTTTATATGGAGATTCATTTGATAAAATGGTATTAGATGTATTCAATCAATATGATAACATCAACATTGTTTTACAAAGAGCTGATGGTATTCATAACGATATGGAACGATATCAAAACTTAGAAGAATCTAAGGAATTGGATAGAGTTATAGAACATAGTTTAATAGATAATCATATACCATTTCACTCAGTAATAGTAGGTGATAATACAGTAGATGAAATTATAAAATTAATAGTGTAAGAGAATTTAAGTGGTTATGGGATTAGAAGATTATAGTCAAATGACATTGATAAGTACACACCCAGTTAAGAAGGGTGATTTGGGATTCCACGGAAACCTATTTGGAGGAAAACTTTTGGCATGGTGTGATGCGGCTGGAGCAGCTTTAGCAACACAAATAGCAGATACACCTCGTATGGTTACTGTTTTAATTGATGAATGTTTATTTAAGAAGCCTGCAAAGGAAGGGCATTTGTTGAAGATTTATGGTAAGGTTGATAGTATTGGTAGAACATCAGTTACATTAAAGTTAGAAGCAAGGGCTCATAACGTTTATTCTGGTAAACAATCTATTATACTATCTACGAATATAAAGTTCGTTAGGATTGATGAAAACAACGAAGCATTACCAATTTCACAAAAGGTAAGAGATAAATACAATAAATAGAATATGGGTAAGTTGAAAATGAACTTTAGATACAAAGTATTATTGTTTCTAATCTATATAGCATTTTCTATTATATATACAACAATAGATTTAATATGTATATTAATCAATTCAATATAAAATTAAAATAATGAGAGTAATTGTTACAGGTGGTGCGGGTTTCATAGGTTCTTCCTTTGTAAACTACCTACGAAAGAATGTAGAATGTGAGATAGTTGTTATAGATAAACTAACTTACGCTGGAAATGTATTCAGAATACCAGCAGATATCCAACTCATAAAAAAAGATATTTGTGATATTGAATTAAATGATATTGGATATGCAGATTACATTGTAAACTTTGCAGCTGAATCTCATGTGGATAACTCTATCTCAAATGGGTTACCTTTCGTAAAAACCAATGTTGAAGGTACTTTTAATATGTTAGAAGTTGCTAGAAAGATTCCTAACTTAAAGAAGTTTGTACAAATATCAACTGATGAAGTTTATGGTGATATGGATAGTAGGGGAATACCATCTGCTAATGAAACTACATCACTTAAACCATCATCATATTATTCATCCACTAAAGCAGCTGCTGACCATTTGGTTGAATCGGCTGGTAGAACATATGGATTACCTTACTTAATTACAAGAACTTGTAACAACTTTGGAGAACATCAACATTGGGAAAAGTTCTTACCAACGATAGCTCGTTCTATTCAAAATGATAAACCTATTCCATTATATGGTGATGGTAGTAATCGAAGAGAATGGATTTGGGTTGAAGATAATGTAAGAATGGTCTATGATTTGATGATATCGGATATCGGAATATGGAATATTGGTAGTGGAGATAGTTGGACTAACAAACAAATCATTGAAGAAGTTGGGTTGATAATGGATAAGAAAGTTAATTTCGAATTTGTTGCTGATAGATTGGGACATGATGGTAGATACTCAATTGATATCAGTAAATTAGAATACCATTATAAAACTATTAGATTAACTACTAAAGAAATCCGTACATTTTTATCAGAATATTTGGAAAATAAGTAAGAAAAAGCTTGTATATGTCATATTGATTTTGTATATTAGTGTGTAGTTTAGAAAGAGAGAGAACTGCATAACCCTTTAAAACAAAATAATATGAGTAAAAAAGTAATTGGAACTAAGTACGGAATTGAAATCACAAAACCTTGGAACAATGAGATGTATGAACACAACGATAAGGTTGCTCAACTTCTCAAAATACAATTAAGAAACAAATTGGAATCAGTCTATAAGAATGGTAATTGTACTAAGGATGAACTAAATGAGTTCTCTAAGGTAATTAGTTATAATTATGGTGATGGATATGATGTAGAATCTATGTACCCACTTATCAAAGATAGTATTGATGATTTACAAAACTATCAGTTAGCTGAAGATATTGAGTGGTTAGTTAAGAGAAACCTAATAGTAACACCTAAAATCGGATTTGTAGGATATGGAAAGTAAACTAAAAGAAGAGTGGATATCGGAACCAAACCTTAGAGTTTGGAACAGTAGAAGTTGTGTACAAAAGAATGAATGTAATTGTTCTAAACCTAAGTTAGTAGAACTTTGGGAGCAGGATAGTTGTGTAAGAGGTAGGATAGATACCATAGTTTGTACCAATTGTGATAAAGTTGAATCATTTAAAATCATAAGATAATGGGAAAAACAAAAAAACAATTAGAACAAATTGTTCTAAAAAAAAGTAAAGCACCTGAATTATTTGAAGGTAGAACTAAAGAGTGGAATGATATTCCAGAAAGACAATATAGAAGTAATCAAGGTAGAAGTCCTCAAAAAACTGAAGCTAATTACAAAGTTATGTTTCTTGCATTGGTAGGTATGTTGGCTATGTTTATTGGTACAATGGTATATACCATAATTAAAGACTTATTTTAAGTAGTGTATTGGTTCAAACGTAAATATCAACAAATACAAAGAGTATTGGATTACTTACCAATCATTTGGAAGGGATTTGATTTTGATTATAAATATGCTACTGAATTGTATGGACATCAATTGGGTAGGATTGCAGATTTCTTAGAATCAGATAGAGCGTATTCACTATCCGCTAAGGATAATGCTAAAAGAATCAGAACCACATTAAAGTTAATGAAACTTGTAAGTGATGAAGAATATGCAATGGAATATTTTGATTATGAAGATGTTATATATAACTTTGTTCCCGTAGTAATTAGAGAAACTGGTGATTGTGATGGTTGTTCTACTCTTGAAGTTGATTACATATCAGAAAGATATGATGAGTATTTTTCTAAGTATCCATTGATAGCCAAAAAAGTTGTTGATTTAGGTTTAGGTCCATTTTCATCAAAAGAAGGTGATACTGATTTTAAAATAAAAAGGATTATAGCAATGAATATTGCACATCTTAATCACGAAAGAGCTAGAACTACACTATACAAACTAATAGAACGTAACCAACAAAAGTGGTGGGATTAATCATATGGCAAATTTAAATCAACAAATACCAGTCGTAGTAGTTTATAAAAAACGAAAGTATGGTAAAGTATATTTAGAGGTATTTCAAAATACAAGAGTTGATGATATAATTGATGGTAGCAAACGAAAGCCACTTATTAATCACAATTATGAGATATTGGAAATTGGTGTTGGAACTATATTCGAAGAAAGGTATAAAAAGAAATATAAACTATGAAAGCACACTTTAATAAAGAACGCATTTAGTTGGTTCTTAGAATAAGTAAACTATGTGGAAATGTAGATACATCGGATGGTAATATGATTAGTACGTATTAATAACTAAAAATTTAATTATGACACGAAAAGAAGCGAGTGATAGATTTAACAACCTACCAAAAGAACATAGAGTAACGATAATCGCTAATGAATGCGAGCAAGAAATAAGATGGATTGAACGTGAAAAACGAGAATTAATAAAAGCACATAAGCGAAATTTAGCACGAATTAACGAGCGTATTAAAATAGCAGAAAAGCATCTTAAAGATCTAAAAGATTAGTATTAATTATATTACGTGTTATGTGCTTTTTTAATTGCATCATAACTACAAATAATCAGAGTTCCTATATATGTAAAGTATGTGGTGAAGTAAATATAAAAAATAATGGAGAGTAACAAAACAGCAAAGGAATTAGTTTTAGAACTATTCAAAGAGGAACATATTACAAAGGAGGAATTTATGTTATTGTTTGAAGCAATAAGTAATCAAGGTATTCAATACCAACCATTTCAACCGATTCCAACTTTCCCTCAACCAGATGTAACACCATATCCAACTCAACCAAATATATGGTACACAACAACTACACCTAATAACATACCATATGGTACTGGTGGAATTACGAATAATAACGATACTTTAACAAAAAACAAATAATATGAATATAATAGTTATAGCTATTTTAGGGTTAATTACCTTAGTATCACTATTAGGTAACTTATATCTAATAGGGATTGTGTTAAAAGAAACATATAATCTGAAAGGAATTAATAAAAAGAAGAGTAAAACGAAAAAAAATGAGTAATATAGAAAAACAATATCAAGGTATCCTTAGAAAGTTGGTATTATATGGAACTGAAAAAGGAGATAGAACTGGAACTGGTACTCTATCTTACTTTGGTGAGCAAATCAGACACAATATGGCTGATGGATTTCCTTTATTAACTACCAAACGAATGGCAGTTAAAACTATGATGACTGAATTGAAGTGGTTTCTTAAAGGAGATACAAACATTAAGTACTTAGTTGACAATGGTTGTAAAGTATGGAACGGTGATGCTTATAAAAACTATAAAGCAAAAGGTGGAAAGGCTGAAACAGAAAAAGACTTTATCGATAAGATTAAAGGATGTGATGAGTTTGCACAAAAATGGGGTGAGTTAGGACCTATTTATGGTAAGCAATGGAGAAGTTGGAGCAGAAATGCAACTCGTGATGAGAAAATAGTTGACCCTGGTGTTTATACAAAACAAATAGACCAAATCCAAGATTTAATTAGTGAACTAAAAACAAACCCAGATAGTAGAAGATTAATGGTATCAGCTTGGAACGTAAGTGAGTTACCTCTAGTAGTTCTTCCCCCTTGTCATTATGGATTCCAATGTTATGTAAACGATGGTAAGTTATCTCTAATGTGGAATCAACGTTCAGTTGATACATTCTTAGGGTTACCATTTAATATTGCATCATATGCTATGTTACTCACTCTACTCGCAGAAGAAACTGGGTTAGAAGCTGGTGAATTGATTGGTAATTTAGGTGATACTCACTTATATCTTAATCATATTCAACAAGCAAAAGAGCAAATCAATAGAGAACCTTATCAATTACCAACAATTGAAATACATATGAGTGATATATTAAATGGTGAATTTGATTATGAACTTACAAATTACAAATATCACCCAACTATAAAAGCACCAATATCAAATTAAATAAATAAGTTATGAGTGAAAAGATATATGTAAGAAAGTGTGAGAGATACACTGTGTGGGAAGCATCCGAACCTATTGAGGTTGATGTAGAGAAACTTACTAAGTGTGTACCACCATATGAAGGTAGTACCGAAGAACATCTATTAGAATACCTAACAGATAATGTTTGTGATAACGAAGAATGGGCTGATACTAATAAAGAAATTTATGGTGATGATGAATCATATGAGTTAACTCTTATGGATTCGTGGGATAGTATGGAACCATATTCAGATTCCAGAGGAAAATTTTGTGATGATTGGCTTGATGTGGGTGTACCAAATGAGAGTTTTACAAAGACAGGATACTTTGAAATAAAATCAACTAACGTAGATTAAGATATGGACCACACAAGATTATATGAGATTAAAATAGAACAACTTGAAAAAGAAAAGAGAAAATTGAAAGTTGATAACGAAAAACTTATGTTAGAGATATTAGAACTCAGAGATGATGTCTATGATTGTAAGAAAAAGTTTAAAGAACTTAAAAAATCAATAACACAATAATGACTATACACATACCTATATCAGATTTAGAACCTAACGTTAGGAAATTGTATTTAGAAAATAGAATAACCCAATTGGGTATAGATTACCAGCCAAACTCAATTATGGGTTGGTGTGATAAAGAAGAAATTGAAGTGTTCAATTTTAGTAGGGTATGTAAAATGGATAATCGATGGACTGGTTATGAAGTTCACAAAAGTAAAACAGAAATAATAATAGAAATAACAAATTTATGAGAAAATTTTATAGAAGTACGAAAAACAAATACCTAACAGGTGTTTGTGGTGGGTTAGGATACCACACAAAAGTAGACCCGATTATATGGAGAGCATTCTTCTTATTATTAGGACCAGGTGCAATCGTTGCATATTTAGTATTAACCATTTTAACTGATAAGAAATAATATGTTACCTTTAAAAGAAGCAACTGCTGAAAAGCACAAATTGGCTGAAAGGATGCCATTCAATGGTAGAATGTATACCGGAAAACTAACAGATGATGAATATTGTATATATTTAAAATCTCAATTGGCAATCTTTACTACATTGGAACGTAACTTTAAGTTACCATCCGAAAAGTTAAGTAGAGTAAATGCGGTACAAAGAGATTTGGTAGCATTGGGTTCAAATCAATTGGAGTTATTTCCAGATAAAGCTACTCGTAAATACGTTGAGTATTTAGAAACGATATCACAAGATGATGCTATGGCTCATGTCTATCTTAACTACCTTGCTATTATGTTTGGTGGACAGATGATGAAAGCTCAAACACCTGGACCTGGTCATATGTATGATTTCGAAGATATGAAAGGTGCGGCTGGTTCAGTTAGAGAAATCCAAAAGGATGAGTGGGCTGATGAAGTTAACAAAGGATTTGATTTTATGATTGAAATCTTTAAGGAATTGGATAATGTATAATATAGTTGAACGAATCAAATATCATAGTGATAAGTTTAAGGAAATCATTGAAGCGCAAGCTGGGGTTTCTGAACTTCACACCGATGATTATGGTTGGGAAAATTATAGATACGAATCACCTTTATTCAGATTAGCACACGTTGAACGTTATTCTCATATGGGATTGCAAGTTGTACATATAACTTGCTTCCCTCATAAGAACTCAAAAGCACCTATCTTTGGATTTGATGTAGTTGGTTATCAGAATGATGAAGCACAAACATCTAAAATTAGTGGGGTATTCATTGATGTTTCACCAATTATGTATGAGGAGAAGTGGCACGATACCCAATGGAATAAAGATAGAAAGTTACCAGTATGGGCAACTGTATTTTCAAAGGATTTCATAGCAGTAAGACCTACTGAAGATGAATATGAGAAAGTATTTGAAGTTGGATTTACAGCATTCGAAAAATACATAGAAACTTTGAATAGTGAAGTAGATTTAACTGATGATGTTAATGAAATTGAACAAATTATAGATAAGCAAAACACATATTGTAAACACCAAGCATCAAATCCAAGAACATATGGAGCACTAAAAGCAAACATTGGTGAGGAAAAAGCTAGGTACTTTATGGAGAAGGTTTTATTTCCACAAATAGATAAAGATTGAAAACTAAGAAGATAATAATTGAAGATGAATCTATGGTAACGTGGAGTATAGAAAACCACTACATCATTAATTTAGCATTGTATGATACTATATTTGATTTCGTAAAATCGGACATTCCGTCATACCCAGCTATGAGAATCTACTCATTTGGTGACAAAGACATGGATGGTACAGATGTTGTAACAGACTTTACGATAGTGAGAACGGATATGGATATGGCTATTCAAAAATTATTAGAAGCATTTGAGGGATATGAAGAATATGATAAATGTGCTAAGATATTAAAACTTCAAAAAAGTTTGGAGAATTAGAATATTTTTTGTATATTTGTATAACTCTAAAATAAAAAACTAATATGGAAGGTAAGAAAGTATCTATTGATGAATTTATTCAAATGTTTGGAACGGAGCCATCTGATGAGAATTTACAAATGATGACTCAGCAGTTTTTGAAAACATATCACACATTGGGTGTAGACCTAATTGAATTAGTTGAGGGATTCGGAATGGATTGGGTTCAAACTTTATTAGAATACAATGAACAAATTGAAGAGTATGAATTATGTGCTATCTTCAGAGATTTAATAAACGATTATAAACAAAAATAAGTATATGGCAAATTTAGGTAAACCCTTAGCAGATAGGGTTCTTTTGAAACTGGAAAGTGTTACGGAGAAAAAATCAACTGGTGGAATTATTCTAAACCAAACAACAGCAACAGTTCAAACTGCAAAGGTAGTTGAGGTGAGTGATGGGTATGTTGGTGGAACTGGTGAGGTGGTTGAACTTTCAATCAAAGTAGGAGATAGTGTTCTTATCAATAATGGTAGTGGACAAAAACTAAAATTACAAGGTGATGAATATCATTTGGTAAGAGAATCAGAAATTTTAATGATATTATAAGTTATGGCAAATAAACAAATTAAATTTAATTCAGAAGCTAGAGAAGCTTTAAAGACAGGTTTAGATACATTAGCTAATGCAGTTCGTGTAACCCTTGGACCTGCAGGTAGAAATGTATTATTACAAAAGGGACCAGGTTCACCACACATTACAAAGGATGGTGTATCGGTAGCAAAGGAAATCCACTTAAAGGATACCTTTGAGAATATGGGTGCACAATTAGTGAAGGAGGTATCACAACGAACTGCTGATGCAGCTGGTGATGGTACAACCACTGCTACTGTACTAGCTCAAAGCATTGCTGCTGAGGGGTTTAGGTATGTAAATGAGGGAGTTAATCCAATCTACCTTAAAAGAGGTATGGATAAGGCTGTTGAGGTTGTAGTAGATGAACTATCTAAACAATCGGTAAATGTTGGTGATAAGATAGAACAAATTGCTACTATATCAGCTAATTCAGATGAAAATATTGGTAAACTTATAGCTGAAGCATTTGATAGAGTTGGTAAAGATGGTGTAATTACTGTTGAAGAAGCTAAGGGTATTGAAACTTCTATGGAAGTTGTAGATGGTATGCAGTTTGATAAGGGGTTCCTTTCAACTCACTTTACAACCAACCAAGAAAAGATGTTGGCTGAATTAGAAAACCCATACATCCTTACATATGATGGTAGAATTTCTAATATGAATGATATGTTATCTATCTTAGAAGGATGTGCACAATCATCTAAACCATTACTAATCATAGCTGATGATGTAGAGGGAGAAGTGTTAGGTACATTGGTAGTTAACAAACTCAGAGGAGCTCTTAATGTATGTGCAGTTAAAGCACCAGCATTCGGAGATAGAAAGAAACAAATAATGCAAGATATCGCTACTGTAACTGGTGGTACATTTATAACTTCTGAGATTGGAATGAAATTGGAAGATGTAACTATGGATATGTTGGGTATAGCTGAAAAGGTTATTGTAGGTAAAGATAATACTACAATTATTAATGGAGCTGGTTCCGCTGAAGATATTGCTGAGAGAATTACTCAAATCAAAACTCAGATGGATGATTCAACATCAGATTACGAAAAAGAAAAGATGCAAGAGAGATTAGCTAAGTTAGCTGGTGGTGTTGCAGTTCTTTATATTGGCGCAGGTTCTGAAGTTGAGATGAAAGAAAAGAAAGATAGAGTTGATGATGCACTTCAAGCTACTCGTGCAGCAATTCAAGAAGGAGTTGTTGAAGGTGGTGGAATTGCATTACTTAGAACTGTGAAAGCACTTACTAAGTTTCTTGATAATACTGATTTAATTCCCGAAGAAGAAGATGGTGTAGATGTAATAGCAGCTGCACTTAAATCACCAATCACTCAGATTCTATTAAACGCTGGGCAAAATCCATCTGATATCATTACATCACTACATACTCATTGGAGTGTAGAAGGTGGTGATTCATTAGGATATAACGCACGAACTGAGGAGTTTGTTGATATGTTTGTTGATGGTGTGATTGACCCTAAGAAAGTTACTCGTGCAGCAATACAAAACGCAAGTTCGGTAGTAGGTATGATTCTTACAACTGAATGTATGGTAGTTGATGAACCAATTGAGGTTCCAACTCAACCACAAATGCCAATGATGTAATACTTCTAAAAAAGCAAATGAAGGGATATTTATATCCCTTTTTTTGTGCCCAATAATCAAAAATATTATAAATTTACAAAACAAAACATACCAATCGGTATCTTTTTATTAATCTGATAATATTTATAAGGGAACCTGAAAGCGGTGAACATTATGAAAAAACTACTACTACTGAGTATTGTACTCTTAATTACAACAACAACACAAGCACAAATTTTTAAAGAATTATACAAAGATTTTCTAAAGTATGGTACCGTCTATGCTGCTGGTGATATTAGTAACTCATACGAACCATCTAGAAAAGAATACTTTGTAAGAACCAACGATAATGGTAGTATATATAGTATACCTGTTGTAGTTGATGGAACGGAGTATAACCCATTTGATTACAGAATTGGATTTGGTATAAGAAAATTAGCTAGATTCGATTACGAAAGAAAACCAGGTAACTTTTGGACTGGTAACGCTGATAGAGAAAGACAGATTGCACTATCAGCACCAACATCAGCTGTAAAAGGAATTGAATACCTATTCCATTGGGAGAAAGAACGTAACAGAGGTGATGTTTGGACAAATAGTAGATACTTCCTTAGACATACGGGTAAATACCATATAGTAAAAGTAGAAAGTAGAGAACAAGGTGCATTTGATTTCTCATATCAATCAGCCGAAGTAAGAGCTAGATTACCAATCGGTAAGAAATTCTCATTATCAGCAGGAGCAATGTTCAGAACACATGATAGAGCATACGGATATAATCCATTTGAAATTTGGGTAAATGAAGAAGATGAAAATGGTAATCCAATAAACCCTTGGTACACTTTAGGATATGATAATGGTTATACAGACCAATTTTATACAGAAACATACACAGACCCAGTAACTGGTGATGAAGTGGAAAGAAGTGATTGGTTTTGGCAAAACGAAGATGGTGAAAGAGTAGCTGATTCAGATTTAGAATTCAGAGATGGTATATTTAGAGATTTAATTAATGATTTCAATAATGAAATGTGGGATGAAATTGGACAATTTGGATTAGTATCCCCAGTTGTAGGATTTGATTTCTATCATTACAAATCTAAGTTTTGGTTACATGCATACGGAAACTACATCTTACCTTATCATTCTTATGTAATGGGTGATGGAGACTTCAACTATGGTAATAGAAACAATTGGGGTAAAGGTGGATTAATGCAAGATTCTGAATTTGAACAATGGGATGATTATCAGTTCGGATTAAATATGGGTTGGAAAGTTGGAAATGGCCTAGGTGTATTTATAGAAGGTGAATACACTAAAATGTGGGATAGTGAATTTTATTATTCTACATTCGGAATAAACTATACATTTAGATAAGATGGCAAAACAAATAAACGAAGAAACTAAAATTACATTAGATTTAAAAACCATAGGAATACTATTATTTACTGTGGCTACTGTTATTGGTATGTGGTTTACATTACAAAGTGATATAGATGAAGCAAAGGAATTACCTCTTCCTCCAATTGATAGAATAGAATATGATTTAAAAGATGAACTAATTAGACAAACTATTATGGATACACAAGAAGATGTTGAATCTATATTAGAAACAATGGAAAAATTAGATGAAAGGTTATATGAGCTACAAGCTACAAAAAGATAGATAGTATGAAAAATTTACTAATAACACTATTCTTACTAATTACTACACAATCGTTTTCTCAACAATGGATTGATGATACTAACTTTGAAGATAAGATACATAAAAATGATGCATTTGGAGATGATGAAACAGTTATCACCGTTGTAGAATTTTGGGTAGAGTTTAATAAAGCCAATGCTTTTCCTGATTGGGATAAGTTAGATGGTGTTGAATACTTCCGAGTAGATATATCTAAAGCACCTCAAGCAAAGAAAGATTATAGAGTTAGAATGGCGCCAACTATTATAATATTTAAAAATGGTATTAAAGAAGAAATGTTTAAAGCAAGTTTAGATTTAGAATGTCCAGTTGATTTAAAAGAACTACAAGAAACCATTGATGAGATTAAAACAGCTGATAGGTTTTAATTAAATAGGTTACATATTATTAGAGAAACCTCACTTTTTGTGGGGTTTTGTTTTTTACGATATTTATATCAAATGATTAGTTTAGTTAAAATATTAGAAGAGGTAGAAGAAGCTTTGACACCAATGCAGAAACTAGCACGTAAACGTTCAATGGCTGGTAAACAACGGATGATTCAACGTAAACGCCAACGAACTGCTCTTCGTAAAAAAGGACACAAACAACTTTATAAGAAAGCATACAAAGCAGCTTATAGAGATGTATATGAATTCTTTAGAATGAAGTTGTTCCCAAATGTAGCTAAAGGTGATTTAAGTGTAATTCAAAAGAAACTAATAGAAAAGTGGGTTGCTAAAAAGAAACGTAAAGTAATAAAGAGAGCTAAATTTAAATACCTACCCATCTTCAGAGAAAAGGAAATAGCTAAATTTAAAAAAGAAGGTATGGATGAAAGTGGTAAGGATAAATCTGAAAAGAACTATACGGATTGGAAAGCTGATAACGAATTAGATGAGGGTAGGCCAATTCCTATGGATACTCCTAATGAGTTAGTATATTTAGATTTTAAAAAATATGCAGAGGCAAATAAAAAGATGTTTAAAAAGGAACTTCTAAGACATAAGGGAGATGGTGGTAAAATGTTCAGAACCTTATCGGCATTATGGTACGTTTGGGCAAAATGGAACGATAAGAGAGAATTTACTCACATCAAAGATAAAAAGAAGTTCGGTAGAGCGTTAATGGTAATGATGGTAAAGGATAATGTTATATTTAGTAAAGACACTTGGAAAAAGAGTGGTAAGATAACTCAATTACAGGAAAAGGAAGCTAAGAGAGATTACAAAGCTGAATATAAGAAATATCAATCATCAACTAAAGCAAAGAAGTATAGAGCTGAACTAAATAAGTACAATAGAGATAAGGGTACTTATGGTAATGGTGATGGTAAAGATGCATCTCACAAAGGTGGTAAGATAGTTGGTTTCGAATCAGAAAAGAAAAACAGAGGAAGAGCTGAAAAGAGTAGATTAAAGAAAAAGAAATAATATGAAAGAAGAACAGTCTAGTGGATTTAAACAACTACTTTTATCTATGATGGATAGGAGATGGTTGATGACTCTTATTGTTTTGATTACATTTATGTTAGTAACTTTTGGTATATTATTATCTATTCACTCAAATACCGAAGTATCTGGTGAGTGGAAAGAATTATTATTATTATTGTTAGGAGCATTCATTGGTAGTTATGGAAAAATAATAGATTATTGGTTCTCCGATACTGACAAGGACAAAATGTTAGTTCAAAAAATGGATGAAGAAGATGGTGAATCATTATCAAACACAAATTAAAAAATAAAGATTATGAAATTTAAAATGCCAAAAGTAAAAAAACCAAAGATGCCTTCAATTCCGAAGATACCTAGCATACCAACCCCCCAAATACCTAACCCAATTAATGTAATTGTAGATACGGCAAAAGATGTAGGTGATGCAGTTGTAGATACGGCAAACGATGTAGCTAAAACAACTACAAACATATATAAAGATACTACCAAAGCAGTAGTACACACAACTGATGTAGTAGCTAAAAATACTCAAGAAGCTGCAAAACAAGGATTGGATGTAGCATCTGATACTTGGAAAGAAGGTAGTGCACAAGCAATTGAATTTGCTAAAGATGGATTGGAAGTAATTGAAGATGTAGCAGAAGATATTAAAGAAGCTGCTGAGGATGTTGGAGAATGGTTAGATGAAAATGCTTGTTACATTGGATTGAATATGGCATTAACAACTGGATGTGTTGCATACTTCACACCAAAACCAGCACCAGCGGATCCTGGTACTGTAACTTCTACAACTATTAGTGGAACGATGGTAGCAGCGATGGTAACATTAGGACAGAAAGCTGCCATAATGCTTGTATCCAAAGAGATTGGTAAATTGTTAGCTGATGGTATATTCTTAATACCAGGTGTAAAGGGAAAATGTGATAAAGAGTTATTAACAAAAGTACTTACTAATGTTGTAGGTAAAGCAAATCCAATATATGCTACCGCAGCATTATCAACACCAGCTGGTGTAGGGTTATTCGTAGGTTCAGTAGTATCACCTATCGTAGCAACATTAATTTGTGAAGGATTAGTACCAAATGGATTTTCTAAATTAGATTCGTAAAAAGATATTAATTAATAAGATAATAATTTAAATGAAAGACTCAACTTAATTGTTGGGTCTTTTTTTATTAAAAATAAATACGAAAAAGCTTGTGTATGTCATTTGTATTTCGTATATTAGAGTGTTGTTAAGATTGAGAGATTGGTGAACAACGTTAACCCTTTTAAACTATAAAATTATGAATACATTCGAAACTATGATTATTAAATCAGGTCCTATTGGAAATTGGGAACCAAATTATGAATCAATGAGTGGTTGTATTAGTTGGGATTGTGAAGATTCTACTGCTAGATACAACATCTACGCTACTCCGGATTGGGAGAATGATAAAGGAATAACTCCGATAGAGATATCTGATGTTTTCGGAGAGTATCATCAATTCAATCAACTTCAATTAGAAGGAACTTCAGCTGAGAAATTATCTACATATAGAGAAGCTATTAAATTTACGATTGGTGAAATCGAAAGTGGTAGATTCCAACAACAACAAATAAGTAAATTGGAAAACAAAGATTCTTAAAAATAAATACATAAAAGCTTGTGTATATCAAATATTATTCGTATGTTTGTATAGTTAGTGAGTGAGAGAGTTCAACCCTTTAAATTAAATAAATGAAATTAGAAACTGTAGAAAAGATTATTAAAGAAGTTTATCCTAAGATAGAAGAGTATTATGGATTCTCTAAGTTCAATCCAAATGAAACTCCATATGTAGAAACTCATTATAATATCTATGCTAGATATAGTGGTGAGCCTGAGGCTGAGGGAACTGAATCTGGTTGCCATGCTGAGTATGATAGAATGGATAATAGTATTGTTATTTACTATCCTAATATGGTTAGTAGAAAACATATTATTCAGACATTAGTTCATGAGTACCAACATTATTTACAATCTCCTTCTTGGATGAAGAGATATTACGATATGGGTTATAGATATGATAATCATCCATACGAAGTAGCTGCCTATGCAGAAGAAGTTAATTATACTAAATTCATTTAAAACCATAAATTATGATAAAGAAAATTAAATCAAAATTGTTAACGTATTTATTTACCGATTGGGTAAAATCTGAAACCGATGTAGAATTATTAGTTCTTACATCAAAGATGTTAAAGGATAGAGAAATAGAAGTAACCGGCATTAAGCCTGTATTGGGATTCCGTTCACATATAGTGGAGGCTAAGAGTAATATCTTAGTTAACTAATATGTTTACTAAACAAGTATTACCAGTTGGAGATGAATTGTATATAGTTAAGAGAACCTTCCCTATACAACAATTTGAACCTATAATAAAAGAGTTTGGGGCAAAAGTGGTATGTGCTAACTACCATTGTGAAACTATCCTTAGAGCTAGAGATGGTAATTTTTATTTATGTGATAAAATAGATGATGCACAAATAATTTAAAAATAAATAATATGCAATTAGATAATAATAGAATCGGTAAAGCTGAGATAGATGAATTGAGGAATTCAATAGGAGAGGTGTTTTCGGATAACCACTCTGGTACATTACGAAGTAAGTTAGTTGGAGTATCTGATGATGGGTTAGTAGCTTATACTGAAGAGGTGAAGAGTAACTATACGAACTTTGAGCCTGAGAAGGGAACGAAGGAGCAACCAAGTTGGTTAGCTTGGAATGGAATGTTTTATTAAAAATAAATACGAAAAAGCTTGTGTATGTCATTTGTATTTCGTATATTAGAGGGTAGTTAGGAAAGAGAGGGAGATACCTCACCAACTACGATTAACCCTTTAACCCAATAAAAATGATATACCAGCCGTTACTTGATGAAAGATTTGATTTAGGAATAATAGAAAGCCTTATGTATGAGGGGTTCGATGGAGAAATCAAAGATAGTGGAAAGAGTGGAGATAAGAGAATCTATGGAGAGTTAGCGGCGATGGAGAAAGAACACAAAATTAAATTATAAATAAATACGATTTCCCTTGGCTATGTCAAATATATTTTGTAAGTTAGTGGGGTAATCAAGTGAGATAGTTAAACCCTTTAAAATAAAAAAATGATAAAAGAATTCAAAGATTTAGTTTTTACAAAAGGAACTTTCGGTGGTTGGAGTTCGGTTACTAAAATTGCTGAACATACACTAAGTGTTCAATGTGGGCAATTTCCATATTGTACTCCTAGAGAAAACCTAAGTTCACCAACTGAATATTCATCTTTTGAAGTAGCAGTTTGGAGAAATGATGATGATGATGTATGGGTAACTAAAGATTTTACCGATTGTGATGATGATGTTGCAGGTTGGGTAGATAGAAAAGAGATAACTGAAATAATTAAAAAAATAAAGATATGACAAAAGTAAAACCAAATCCGTTAAACGTAGAAGTATTAGTAGAAAAAGCTAGATACAAAAACGTAGTAGTATTACCAGTTCAACATGAGAAGTTTCCTTCTTTAGTAAGAATTGAAAAAGCACCAGCTAAGATTAAATCACTTATTGGTAAACAATATATCACACCTAAGAAAGCTCAGATTGCTATCGATTTATTATTGGGTGAGAAGTTGATAGCTAAAGCAGCTACATCTGTTAAGAAAGAGTTACAATCTATTGGAGTAATTGCTGATATTGATAAAGCATGGTAGAGTTCGACCCAAATAATGAACTTTCTGAAGAGGAATTAAATAAGTTGGGTGAAGAAAACTTTGATGATTTTTTAGATTACTTAGACCAAAAAGCTGAACACCTAAAACAATTCAGTAAACCATTAAGTTCATATCATACTAAACGATATGCATCTATCAACGCAGCTACTCAAGGAAAAGAGATTACCTCCGAAGAGTTGAAGAGAGCTGGTGAGTTAGGTAAGAAGAATGAGGATGCTGCATTTGAAAAGATAAAAGAAAGATTTGAAGAAATGGAAAAGGATAACCCTAAGTATTCAGATGAGGGTATCAAAAATATAAAGACTAATCGTTCACAATGGTTTGATTAATTATGGATAAAGATTTAAAAGAAATACTAAATAGAATCAAATTTCTCAAAGAGGATTTTGAAATGTTACAAGATGGTAGATGGAGTTTAAATTACGATGATGGTAGTGGGTTGGATGCATCTCTAATTAATTGTGATAAAATCATAAACGCAGTTGAACGATTAAACAAAAAATAATATGGCAAGTTGGAAGTATAGGGAAATGGGTAGTAGAAATAAAAAGACTGGAAATCTATCTTACTACAACGTAACAGTTACTGATTATAAAATTAGTGATTGTGAATGTAAGGCTAGGGAGTTTCGTAAACACTCACCTTGCAAACATATGAAACGATTGCATGAAAAATTAGGACATATGGCAATATGAGTAAACCATTTATCCCAATATGTAAGAAATGTGGAACTAAAATACCAATTGGATTGGATTTGCATACAATTTGTGTAGAATGTTTAGTAAAAAGGAAAAGGAAGTAATACTTATAATTTCGTATAACAATAAATTTAACAACAATGGTATCAAATAGTTCAGGTCCACAACTCAACTCAGTAAGAGATAATTATAACAAATTAGTTTCTAAGAGAGTTATGGTAAGTAAGAGTAAAAAGGTTCAATGGGAATCTAGAAGAAGATTTTCAAATATTTAAAATATTTTTAAATAAAGTTTGGAATTACGGAATTTATTTCGTATATTTACAAAGTAATAATGAGAGAGATTAAGTTCGTTCTTTGAAATGTGGGTGTACCAAAAATGAATAAGAAGCATAATGCTATGGTGGTGGAATTGGTAGACACGATGGACTTAAAATCCATTGAACAGTAATGTTC